>Ga0224510_10000369_pt1 | contig 36094 bp, 38 predicted proteins | sample SF_May12_sed_USG_FD_170161 | JGI IMG/M metagenome (GOLD analysis project Ga0224510, IMG submission 170161) | Sediment microbial communities from San Francisco Bay, California, United States - SF_May12_sed_USGS_4_1 | ecosystem: Environmental > Aquatic > Marine > Sediment | place: USA: California... | reverse complement strand
AACCCCTTTTCTCACCCCTACCCGCTAACCCCTTCACCCTGTTATGCTTTCGCCCCTTTCCCCTAACCGTTTCCCAGCAAAAATGGCCCGCATCACCGTCGAAGACAGCCTGAAGAACGTCCCCAACCTGTTCGAGCTGGTGCTCGTGGCATCCCGCCGCGCGCGCAAGCTGGCGAACGGCGCCGAGGCGACGCTCGAGTGGGAGAACGACAAGCCGACGGTGCTAGCCCTGCGCGAGATCGCAGCCGGCCACGTGGGCGTGGAAATCCTCGAAGAACCGGAACTGCCGCCGCCTCCGCCGCCGGAGCTGATGCCGGAACCGGAATTCATGGGCGAGTTCCGCGCACCGCAGATCGGGCTGGGAGACTGACGCCCCGCCCGTCGCACGCCCATGGACGTCACGTCTTCCCTGCGCAGCCTGCTGCCCTACGGAAGACGCTCCATCGGCATCAACCAGCTCATTGCGAAGCTGGAAACCTACCTGCCGCCGGACCAGGTCGAGCTGGTCCAGGAAGCCTACGACTTCGCGTTCCACGCCCATGACGGGCAGCGGCGCCGCTCGGGCGAGCCCTACATCACGCACCCGGTCGCCGTGGCCGACATGCTGGCCGACCTCAAGCTCGACGCGCAGACGATGATGGCCGCGATCCTCCACGACGTCATGGAGGACACGCCCAACACCAAGGACGAGATCACCGCGCGCTTCGGCAGCGACGTCGCGGAGCTCGTCGACGGCGTGAGCAAGCTCGACCAGATCCAGTTCAGGAGCCGCGCCGAGGCGCAGGCCGAGAGCTTCCGCAAGATGCTGCTCGCCATGGTCCGCGACATCCGCGTGATCATGGTCAAGCTCGCGGACCGCACCCATAACATGCGCACGCTGGGCGCGATGCCGCCGGCCAAGCGCCGCACGATCGCGCGCGAGACGCTCGAGATCTACGCCCCGATCGCCAACCGTCTCGGCATGCACTCGATCAAGCGCGAGCTCGAGGACCTCGGCTTCCGCGCGCTGTATCCGCGGCGCTACAAGGTCATCGAGTCCGCGGTGAAGTCCGTGCGCGGCAACCACAAGCAGTTCGTCGGCCGCATCGCCGCGTCGCTCAAGGAAGCGCTCGACCTGGCGCACATCCCCGCGCAGATCGAAGGGCGCGAGAAGGACGTCTACAGCATCTACGAGAAGATGCGCCGCAAGAAGGTCTCGCTCAACGAGATCGTCGACGTGTACGGGTTCCGCCTCGTCGTCGACAAGCCGGACACCTGCTACCGCACGCTCGGCGTAGTGCACTCGGTGTTCAAGCCGATGCCCGGCCGCTTCAAGGACTACATCGCGATCCCGCGCGTCAACGGCTACCAGTCGCTGCACACGACGCTGTTCGGCCCGAACGGCGCGCCGATCGAGGTGCAGATCCGCACCTCGGAGATGCACAGCATCGCGGAGTCCGGCATCGCGGCACACTGGCAGTACAAGGAAGGCGGCGGCACGGAAGGCGGGATGCAGGGCGACCGTGCGCGCGAATGGCTGCAGCAGCTGGTCGAGATCCAGCAGGGCGGCAACCCCGAGGAATTCCTCGAGAGCGTCAGGGTCGACCTGTTCCCGGACAAGGTGTACGTGTTCACGCCGAAGGGCGAAATCCGGCGCCTGCCGCGCAACTCGACCTGCGTCGATTTCGCGTATGCCGTGCATACCGACGTCGGCAACCGCTGCGTGGCAGCCAAGGTCGATCGGCGCCTGGTGCCGCTGCGCACGCCGCTGCGCAACGGCCAGACCGTCGAGATCATCACGGCGAAGGGCGCCACGCCGAATCCCGCCTGGGTCAACTTCGTCGTCACCGCGAAGGCGCGCGCGGCGATCAGGCAGTACCTCAAGAACCTGAAGCGCGGCGAGGCGGTCGATCTCGGCAAGCGCCTGCTCAACCAGGCGCTCGAGGAATTCTCGCTGTCGCTGCGCAAGATTCCCACGGCAGCGCTGGACGCCGTGGTGGCCGAGCTCGGCTTGCGCGCGCACGACGACCTGTTCGAGAGGATCGGCCTCGGCGAACGCGTCGCACCCTTCATCGCCCGCCGGCTGTTGCCCGCGGACTCGGAAGGAGTGGTCGAGGCCATTGCCGGTCCGCTCGCCATCGCCGGCACCGAAGGCCTGGTCGTGTCGTACGCACGCTGCTGCTTCCCGATTCCGAACGACCCGATCCTGGCGAGCCTCTCGACCGGCCGCGGCGTCGTGATCCATCGCGAGGCCTGCGGCAACCTCGCGTCGTTCCGCAAGCAACCGGAGAAATGGATTCCGGTGACGTGGCAGGCAGCAACCGATCGCCTGTTCCATGTCGAGATCCGCGCCGACGTCACCAACCGCATGGGCGTGCTGGCGTCGGTCGCGTCCGCGATCGCGGGCACGCAGACCAACATCGATCGCGTCTCGGTCGTCGAGCGCGACACGGACACGTCCACACTGATCTTCGAGCTGATGGTGCACGACCGGAAGCAGCTCGCGAGCGTGATCCGCGCGGTACGCGGGATGCCGGACGTGCTGAAGGTCGCGCGCTCACTGTCATGACCAGGTCGTACCTGGCAGCGGCCGCATCCGCGACACCGTGGGTTCGCGTCTTACGCGGTGTGGTGCTGCCACTCCTGCTCGTAGCGTCCGTCGGCGGCGCAACGCAACCGGCCGGCAACGAGGTCGATGCCGCAGCGCTGCGCGCGAGCCAGGCCGCCGTTGGCCGCGAAACCGGCGACCACCAGTTCATCGACCAGCATGGCAAGCCGCTGAGTCTCGCCGACCTGCGGGGACGACCGCTCTTGCTGAGCCTGGTCTTCACCAATTGTGTCTCCGTGTGCTCGGGCCAGACCCTGCACCTGCGGGAGGTCACGCGGATTGCGCGTGAGGCGCTGGGCGCGCGCAGCTTCGCCGTGCTTACGGTCGGCTTTGACAGCGCGCACGACCGCCCTGATCGCATGCTGGCTTATGGAATCGATCGCGGCATCGATGACCCGGACTGGCACTTTGCGAGCGCCGACGCGGCGACGGTGCGCCGGCTTACCGACGAGGTGGGCTTCACCTGGCTACCGTCTCCCCGGGGGTTCGACCACATCACGCAGGTCACGATCCTGGATGCCAACGGCACCGTCGCGCAGCAGGTCTACGGACAGGCGTTCTCGCCCCCGGACCTGATCGAGCCGCTCAAGGCGCTGTTGCTCGGTCGTCCCGTCGAGCGCACCTCGTTGCAAGGGCTCATCGAGCGCGTGCGGCTCTACTGCTCGGTCTACGATCCGGTCGCGGGAAGATACCGCGCCGACTACTCGATGTTCGCCGCCGCGATCCCCGCCCTGTTGGTGTTCGGCATGGTGGCGGTCGCGCTCATCCTGGCCGGCCGCAGGAATCCCTGAAGCCGTGATTCAGGCGCGACTGGCCTGCAGCGCGCGATGAATTTCGCTGCATTGCAGTATCGAGACGCATTCGCATCGGACGCTTCCGTGCGGAAAATATCTGCTAGAGTTTGTCCGCAATGACTGCATTCGTGATCACGTTGATGCTGCTGGGTGGCACGCTGCTGTGGTTCTTCGCGTGGCAGCGAGGGTCGTATCTGGCCCGTGGCATCGCCATTGGCGTCGTCCTGGTGCTCGTCGGCCAACCGGTCATTCGGTCTGCCAGCTCGCTGGACCATGTGCCGATCTGGGCCCCAGCGCTGCCATTCGCGCTCATTGCAATCACTTTGTTCGGTTTCGGGCTGCTCGCCTGGTTCTGGGGAGAGGAGTAGCCGCGCTTAGCTGAGGACGGTCGCGACAACAATTTCAGCGGGGGGAGCAGATGAAGTGCCTTTACTACCTGGCGCCGACGCTCGACAGCACCCACGTCATTTCGGATGACCTGCACGAGGCTGGCGTCAAGGACTTCTTTGTCCACGTCGTTTCGCGTGACGAAGCCGGGCTGCAGCAGCAGCATATCCACTCCAGCAATTATCTCGAGACGCTGGATGTCGTGCGGGACGGCATCATCGGTGGTGTGCTCGGTTTCGTGGTCGGGCTGATCGGCGTGGGCCTGCTCGACTACTTCGATCCCATCGGCGTCGAGATACCGGCATTCGTCTACTACGCCCTGGTGGGCGTGGCGACGCTGTTCGGGGCATGGGAAGGCGGCCTGATCGGCGTCGGCATCGAGAACCGCAAGCTTGCGAAGTTCCATGACGACATCGAAGCCGGCAAGTTCCTGATCCTGATCTATGCGCTGAAAGAGCAGGAAGACAGGATCAACAAGATGATGCGCGAGCGCCATCCCGAATCCGAACTGGTTGCAGTCGACCGGCATTTCATCAATCCGTTCAGTACGCTCAAGCGAGAACCGGCAATCCGGCCACCGGCTGATCAACTGCTCCAGAAGGAGTAGTGCGTGGCAATCGCGTTCGCGCTCGTATTGCTGGTGATTGGAACGGTTGCGTTCCACTTCCTGAATCCATGGTGGTTCACGCCCATCGCGTCAAACTGGACGACGATGGACGACACCGTGAACCTTACGTTCTGGGTCACCGGGGCCGTGTTCGTGGCCGTGAACCTGTTCATGGCCTACGCGATCGTCCGCTACCGGCATCGCAAGGGTGAGTCACGCCGGGCGGAATACGAGCCCGAGTACAAGAAGCTCGAGTGGTGGCTGATCGGGCTGACCTCGGTGGGCGTCGTGGCGATGCTGGCGCCCGGGCTCGCCGTGTGGGCGAAGTTCGTGACCGTGCCGGACGACGCCACCGTGGTCGAGGCCGTCGGCCAGCAGTGGTCGTGGAGCTTCCGCCTGCCGGGCGCGGATGGCGTGCTCGGGGCCATCGATGCCTCGCTGGTCGGCGCTGACAACCCCTTCGGCATGGACGCCAACGATCCCCGCGGACAGGACGACGTGCTGATCCCCGGGGGCGAGCTGCACCTGCCGCTCGACCAACCGGTCAAGGTGCTGCTGCGGTCGAAGGACGTCCTGCACGACTTCACCGTGCCGCAGTTCCGCGTGAAGATGGACATGGTGCCGGGCATGGTCACCTACCTGTGGCTCACGCCCACCCGGACCGGCGAGTTCGAGATCCTCTGCGAGGAACTGTGCGGCATGGGGCACTTCGCCATGCGCGGCCGGGTCGTCGTCGACGAGGCCGGCACCTACCAGGCCTGGCTCGCCAGCCAGCGGACGTTCGCGCAGTTGCAGGCACGCCCCGCCGCCGACCTGGTCGCGGGCCAGGCGACGTTCGCGGTCTGCTCGGCCTGCCACGGCATGAATGCCGAAGGCAACCAGGCGGTCAACGCACCCAAGCTCGCGGGCCTGCCGGCCTGGTACCTCGCGCGTCAAGTGCACAACTTCCAGCAGGGCGTGCGCGGCGGCGCACCCGGCAACGACATCGCGGCCCAGATGGCGGCGATCGCCCAGCCGCTCGACGACACGGCCATCGACAACGTCGTCGCCTACATCTCGACGCTGCCGGACAACGCGACGCACCGGACCATCCGTGGCGACGCGGCGGCGGGCGCGTCGAGCTATACCACCTGCGCGTACTGCCACGGCGCCACGGGCCAGGGTTCCTGGTCGACCAATGCGCCCCCGCTCGCCGGCATGAGCGACTGGTACCTCGCGCGCCAGCTGCAGCAGTTCCGGGAAGGACATCGCGGCCGCCATCCGCAGGATTTCCACGGCGCGCAGATGGCGCGACTCAGCAAGATCCTGGCCGACGGCAAGCAGACCGACGACTTGCTGGCGTACATCAACACCCTGCGCTGAACGCAGGCGACGCAATGCCGAGCACGGAGACGACCTGATGTCATACGTCGCGATCGCGGACCAGCACGCGCACCTGCACGACCCGCAGACGTTCCTCACCAAGTACGTCTGGAGCCAGGATCACAAGGTGATCGCCATCCAGTACATGGTGACGGCGATGGCCATCGGGCTCGTGGCGATCGTGCTGTCGATGATGATGCGGCTGCAGCTCGGTTTTCCCGGCACGTTCCACTTCATCAACCCCAGCAACTACTACCAGTTCGTCACCATGCACGGGATGATCATGGTGGTCTACCTGCTGACGGCGCTGTTCCTCGGCGGCTTCGGCAACTACCTGATCCCGCTCATGTGCGGCGCGCGCGACATGGTCTTCCCGTACCTGAACATGGTCAGCTACTGGGTCTACCTGCTCGCCGTGCTGGTCCTGGTCGCGAGCTTCTTCGTGCCGGGCGGGCCGACGGGCGCCGGCTGGACGCTCTACCCGCCGCAGGCGATCCTCGCCGGCACGCCGGGCGCCGACTGGGGCATCACCCTGATGCTGGTCTCGCTCGCCATCTTCATCGTCGGGTTCACGATGGGCGGGCTGAACTACGTCGTGACCGTGCTGCAGGCGCGCTGCCGCGGCATGACGCTCATGCGGATGCCGTTGTCGGTCTGGGGCATCTTCATGGCCACCATCCTCGCGCTGCTGGCGTTCCCGGCGCTGCTCGTCAGCGCCATCATGATGGCGCTGGACAACCACCTCGGCACCAGCTTCTTCATGCCGGCGCTCATGTCGCTCGGCGACCCGACGGTGCACAAGGGCGGCAGCCCGCTCCTGTTCCAGCACCTGTTCTGGTTCTTCGGGCACCCCGAGGTCTACATCGTCGCGCTGCCGGCGTTCGGCATCGTCTCCGACCTGATCAGCGTGAACGCGCGCCGGCACATCTTCGGCTACCGGATGATGGTCTGGGCGATCGTCGCCATCGGCGTGCTGAGCTTCGTGGTCTGGGCGCACCACATGTACGTGAGCGGCATGAACCCGTACTTCGGGTTCTTCTTCGCCACCACGACGCTGATCATCGCGATTCCCACTGCGCTCAAGGTCTACAACTGGGTGCTCACGCTCTGGCGTGGCGACGTGCACCTCACGGTGCCGATGCTGTTCGCGATCGGCTTCGTGTTCACGTTCATCAACGGCGGCCTGACGGGGTTGTTCCTCGGCAACGTCACGGTGGACGTGCCGCTCTCGGACACCTATTTCGTCGTCGCGCACTTCCACATGGTGATGGGCGTGTCGCCGGTGCTGGTGGTCTGCGGCGCGATCTACCACTGGTACCCGAAGATGACCGGGCGCATGACCAGCGTGACGCTCGGCAAGCTGCACTTCTGGCTCACGTTCCTCGGCACCTACGCGATCTTCCTGCCGATGCACTACCTCGGCATCCTCGGCCTGCCGCGCCGCTACTTCGCCATGGGCGACACCTACTTCATCCCGCAGTCGGTGCAGGAGATGAATGCCGCCATCTCCATCGCGGCGCTGTTCGTGGCGGCGTCGCAGCTGATCTTCCTGTTCAACCTGGCCTGGAGCCTGAAGCACGGCAAGCCGGCCGGCGGCAATCCCTGGCGCGCGACTACGCTCGAGTGGCAGACGCCCGACACGCCGCCGCGGCACGGCAACTGGGGCCCCGAACTGCCGGTGGTCTATCGCTGGGCGTATGAATACGGCGCGCCGGGCTACAAGGACGACTTCGTGCCGCAGAACCAGCCGCCCGACGGGCGCGTCGCGGCCAAGCACGGCTAGATGAGTCCACGATGAACCTCGTCGTCGCCACGGTCGCGCTCATCGCAGGCATCTTCGTCTGGTGGCTGGCCGCGCGGCGACTGACCACGAAGTCGTGGGAAGCGCAGGGCACCTACGACGGCCGCGACACCGCCCAGATGGCAGGCCCCGGGGCGGCACGCACCGGGTTGTGGGTGTTCCTCGCGGTGGTGACGTCGTTCTTCGCGCTGTTCATCACGGCGTACCTGATGCGCATGAGCCCCGAACTCGTGAAGGGCGTCGACCTGAGGGACTGGCGCCCGGTCACGGAGCCGCGGATCCTGTGGGCGAATACCGTCATGCTGGTTCTCGGCAGCGCGTGCATGCAGATAGCCAGCAGTTCGTTGCAGCACAGGCAGTTCGATCTCGCCCGCGTCGGCATGTACGCGGGCGGGTTCTTCGCCATCGCCTTTCTCGCCGGGCAGTGGCTGGCATGGCGCCAGTTGCTGGCGGCCGGCTATTACGCGGCAGGCAATCCCGCGAATGCCTTCTTCTACGTACTGACCGGACTGCACGGCTTGCACCTGCTGGGCGGGCTGTTCGTGTGGGCGCGGTCGGCCGGCATGATGGCGCAGGGCCGCGCGATCAGCGGCGCGACGCAGCTCGGCGTCGAGCTGTGCACCGTGTACTGGCACTACCTGCTGGTCGTCTGGCTCGTTCTGTTCGGACTGCTCCTGACTACCTGACCCGGGGGATACGTACGCCTATGGCAGTCGAAACCATGTCGGGACACATCGCGCCGGCCGGCGTCGTCGAGGGACTGCCCGGCGTCGTCACGGACTTCTCGTCGGACAAGCAGGCCTTCCCGGTGCACTGGGGCAAGGCGATGATGTGGATCTTCCTGCTCAGCGACACCTTCATCTTCTCGTGCTTCCTGACCTCGTACATGCACGTGCGGATGTCGACGACCGTGCCCTGGCCGAACCCGAGCGAGGTCTTCGCGCTGAGTCTCGGCGGCCAGCCCATACCGCTGATCCTGATCGCGATCATGACGTTCATCCTGATCAGCAGCAGCGGCACGATGGCCATGGCGGTCAACTACGGCTACCGCCGCAACCGCGCCCGCACCACCGCACTGATGCTGATCACCGCGGGCTTCGGCGCGACGTTCGTCGGCATGCAGGCCTTCGAGTGGACCAAGCTGATCCTGGAAGAGGGCATCCGCCCGTGGGGCAATCCGCTCGGCGCGGCCCAGTTCGGCGCTTCATTCTTCATGATCACCGGTTTCCACGGACTGCACGTCTCGGCCGGGGTCATCTACCTCGTCGTCGTGGCCCTCAGGGTCTGGCGCGGCGATTACGAACGCGCGGGCAACTACGAGGTCGTCGAGATCGCCGGCCTGTACTGGCACTTCGTCGACCTCGTCTGGGTCTTCATCTTCGCGTTCTTCTATCTCTGGTAGGAGCAGCCATGTCCACCCACGCCGATACCGCCCACGCAGGAACCACCCAGCACCCGATCAGCGTCTATCTCTGGATCTGGCTGCTGCTGTTCGTGCTCAGCGCGTTCTCCTACATGGTCGACTATTTCCACGTGCAAGGGCTGCTGCGCTGGTCGCTGATCCTCGTGTTCATGTTCCTCAAGGCCGGCCTGATCGTCAGCATCTTCATGCACATGAAGTGGGAACGGCTGGCGCTGAAGCTCGCGATCCTGGTGCCACCGCTGTGCCTGCTGGTGCTGATCGGCCTGATGGCGATCGAGGGGGACTACACCTTCCTCACGCGCACGGCGACGTTCACGCCCTGACACGCGGGCAGCTGGCGCAGCGGGCCCCGAAGCTGTTCACGCACCGGGCAGTCCACTACCCTCTGCGCATCGACCACGCACCCTGGAGCCGTCCCGTGTCCTTCACTCCCGTCGCGACCCAGCTGGCGCCGCAGGCCATCGGCACCTATTCGCAGGCCATCAAGGCCGGTAAGACCGTGTACCTGTCAGGCCAGATCCCGCTCGATCCGCAGACGGGCGAACTCGTGACGGGCGACGTCGAGGCACAGGTGCGGCGCGTCTTCGAGAACCTGCGCGCCGTGGCGCGTGCCGCGGGCGGCGACCTGTCCTCGGCCGTGAAGCTCAACGTCTACCTGACCGACATGGGCAACTTCCAGACGGTCAACAGGGTGATGGCCGAGTACTTCGAGGCGCCTTACCCGGCGCGTGCCGCCGTCGGCGTGGCCGCGTTGCCACGGGGCGCGACCGTCGAGGTGGACGGCATCCTCGTCCTCTGAGCCCGAGTCGATGAGCGGCGCCACGCTCGCCGAACGTCCGGTCACGGCACTGCGCGGCGTCGGGCCGGCGCTCGCCGAACTGCTGGCGAAGCTCGGCTTGCATACGGTGCAGGACGTGCTCTTTCACCTGCCGCTGCGCTATGAGGACCGCACGCGCGTCGTGCCGATCGGCACGCTGCGCAACGGCGACCGCGCCGTCATCGAAGGCGAAGTCCAGCTGGCAGAAGTCGTGTTCCGGCGGCGCCGCACGCTGCTCGTGCGCATCGCCGACGGCACGGGCTTCGTCACGCTGCGCTTCTTCCACTTCTCGGGTGCGCAGCAGGCGCAACTCGTGCGCGGACAGCGCCTGCGCTGCTTCGGTGAAGCGCGCCTCGGTCCCGGCGGACTCGAAATCGTGCATCCGGAATACCGGCGCGTGCTCGCCGATGCGAGCGGCTCGCCGCCCGACTGCCTGACGCCGATCTATCCGACGACGGAAGGCGTGCAGCAGGGACGCCTGCGCGCGCTCACCGACACGGCACTGGCGATGCTGTCGCGAGGCGCGATCCAGGACTACGTGCCGCCCGGCGTGCTCGATGCGTTCGACCTGCCGCCGCTCGACGTGGCGCTGCGTTACGTGCACCGCCCGCCCCCCGACGCGAACGTCGCCGAGCTCGAGGAGGGCCGGCATCCGGCGCAGCGACGGCTCGCGTTCGAGGAACTGCTGGCCCATCAGCTGAGCCTGCGACTGCTGCGGCAGGAGACCGACAAGGACGCCGCGTGGCCATTGCCGCGCAGGAACGACCTGGCCGAGCGTTGCCTCGCGAACCTGCCTTTTCGGCTCACGGGCGCCCAGTCGCGCGTGTGGGCCGAGATCGAGCGGGACCTGCGGCGCCCGCATCCGATGATGCGCCTGGTGCAGGGCGACGTCGGCTCGGGCAAGACGGTCGTCGCTGCGCTGGCCGCGGTGCGCGCAGTCGAGCACGACGCACAGGCCGCCGTGATGGCGCCGACGGAACTGCTGGCAGAGCAGCACGCACGCAACTTCAACACGTGGCTGGAACCGCTCGGCATTCGAGTCGCGCTGCTGACCGGCCGGCAGGCCGGCAGAGCGCGCGCAGCGCTCGAAGCCGACCTGGCATCGGGCTCGATCCAGGTCGCCGTCGGCACGCACGCACTGTTCCAGGAAGGCATCGCGTTCCAGCGCCTGGTGCTGGCCATCGTCGACGAGCAGCACCGCTTCGGCGTGCACCAGCGCCTGCAGCTGCGCGAGAAAGGACAGCACGAAGGCCGGTTTCCGCACCAGCTGGTGATGACCGCGACGCCGATTCCGCGCACGCTGGCCATGACAGCGTATGCGGACCTCGACGTCTCGATCATCGACGAGCTGCCGCCGGGACGCACGCCGATCAAGACGGTAGTGCTGCCCGACACGCGGCGCAGCGACATCGTCGAGCGCATCGACACGGCCTGCCGCTCCGGCCGCCAGGCGTACTGGGTGTGCCCGCTGATCGACGAATCCGACCTCGTGCGCTACGAGGCCGCGGAGAAGACCGCGGCGCAACTGGCCGCGGCGCTGCCGGGCGTGCGCGTCGGCCTGATTCACGGGCGGATGGCTGGCAAGCAGAAGGACGCGGTCATGACCTCTTTCAAGCAGGGCAAGCTCGACCTGCTGGTCGCGACGACGGTGATCGAGGTGGGCGTGGACGTGGCCAACGCGAGCCTGATGGTGATCGAGAATGCCGAGCGCATGGGGCTCGCCCAGCTGCACCAGTTGCGCGGCCGCGTGGGCCGCGGCTCGGTCGAGAGCACGTGCGTGCTGCTCTACCAGGGTCCGTTGTCGCCCATTGCGCGTGAGCGGCTGGCGGTCCTGCGCGAAACGAACGACGGCTTCGAAGTGGCGCGCCGGGACCTCGAACTGCGCGGTCCGGGCGAGCTGCTGGGCACGCGGCAGACGGGCCTGATGCAACTGCGGGTCGCGGACCTGATCCGCGACGCGGACCTGCTGCCGGACGTCCAGCGCGCGTCGGCATTGATGCTCGGCGGTCCGCAGGCCAACATAGCGGGCCTCGTCGGCCGCTGGGTCGGCGCCGGCGAGCGATTCCGCAACGCCTGAAGATCGCCACGATGAGCCACCTGACCGATCACGAGAAATCCGCCGGTGCGCCGGTCGGCAGCTTCGCCCGGATGCGCGGCCGGCTCGTCGAATACGCGCGCCTGATGCGGCTCGACCGTCCCATCGGCATCTGGCTGCTGCTGTGGCCCGCGCTGTGGGCGCTCTGGATCTCGGCGGACGGCCACCCGGACGAGCAGATCTTCGTCATCTTCCTGCTCGGCACCTTCGTGATGCGCGCCGCCGGTTGCGTGATCAACGACTTCGCGGACCGTGAGTTCGATCCGCACGTGCGCCGCACCGCGAGCCGCCCGCTGGCACGCGGCGTGGTGTCGCCGGCCGAGGCACTGGCCGTGTTCGCCGTGCTGGGACTGATCGCGCTCGCGCTGCTGATCCCGCTCAATCGCCCGACGCAGGTGCTGGCGCTGATCGGCGGCGTGCTGGCCGTGACCTACCCGTTCCTGAAGCGGTTTTTCGCGCTGCCGCAGGCGTACCTGGGCCTCGCCTTCTCGTGGTCGGTGCCGATGGCTTTCGCGGCGCAGACCGGCGAGTTGCCGCTGGTCGCGTGGGTGCTGTTCGTGGCGGGCGTGCTGTGGACCACGGCGTACGACACGATCTACGCGATGGTCGATCGCGAGGACGACCTGGTGATCGGCATCCGTTCGTCGGCGATCCTGTTCGGCCGCGCGGATCGCGGGATCGTCGCACTGCTGCAGGCCGGCACGCTGGTCCTGCTCGCGCTCGCGGGTTACCTCGCGCAGCTCGGTCGCTGGTACTGGCTGGGTCTCGCCATCGCGGCGGCCAGCTCCCTGCACCAGCAATACCTGATCCGCCGGCGCGACCCGGCGGACTGCTTCCGCGCTTTCCTGAACAACAACCTGTTCGGCCTCGCCGTGTTCGGCGGCATCCTGCTCGATTACCTGTTCCGGGCCTGATCGGGTTCGACCCAGCCCTCGGATCCCGGCAGCCGCCGGTGCCGCGCCGCCTTGGCGAGCAGATGCGAGCCCACCGGCGACGTGATCGCGATGAACAGGGAAATCAGGAACTCGTGCACTGACAGCCCGCCGCCCAGCGTACTCAGGTACAGCGCCGAAGCGACCAGCAGGCTGCCGATGCCGATGGTCGTGGCCTTCGACGGGCCGTGCAGGCGCGTGAAGAAATCCGGCATGCGCATGAGGCCGAGCGAGCCGATGAGCGTGAACCCGGCGCCGATCACGACCAGCGCCGCCACGATTGCTTCCAGCCAGGGAATCGTCGACACGAAGCCTCCTATTCGATGACGTCGCCGCGCGTGATGTACTTGCACAGCACGACGGTCGTGACGAAGCCGAGCATCGCGATCAGCAGCGCGGCTTCGTAGTAGCGACCGGTGCCCAGCTCGAGCCCGTAGATCACCAGCATGGCCGCGCTGTTGACATAGAGCGTGTCGAGGGCGAGCACGCGGTCGAGGATGTCGGGCCCGAGAACCAGGCGCACCAGCGTGAACACGACCGAAAGGCCGAGCAGGCCGAAGGCGATGTCGATTGCGTGATTCAGCATTCCAGTATCTCCTGCAGGCGGCCCTCGTACCGGTCCTTGATCGCCCGCACCATTTCTTCCGCATCGACGCAGCGCAGCACGTGCACCACGAGCCGGCGGCCGGCGACAGGATCGCCCTCGACGTCGACAGAGACCGTGCCGGGCGTGAGCGTGACCGTCGAGGCAAGCACGGTGATCGCAAAGTCCGTGCGGAGGTCGAGCGGCACCCGCACGAACGTGGGGCGCAATCGCGATACGGGGCCGAGGATCAGCACGGCCAGCTGCAGGTTCGCGAGCACGACGTCGTAGCAGACGACGGCGACGTACTGGATGACCCGCAGCGGCCGGTCGACCGCGATCGGCTCGGGCCAGAAATGCCGCGTGAAGTACGGAATCGCGACCGACAGCAACGAACCGAGCAAGACGTGACTGGGGTGGATGCTGTTGTTGAGCCAGAGCCAGGCGACGAGCAGGACCGCGCTCAGCAGCGGGTGGGGCAGCCAGCGTCGCGCTGCGTTCATCGCAGCCTCCGGCGATCATCGGGCTGCGCGTGGCCGCCACCGAGAACCGCGTCGACATACACGGCTGGCTTCGCGAGGTCGCGCCCCACCGCCTGTGCAAATGCCGTCGCGCTTCCGCCCCAGGCGACGAGAGCGGCGATGCAGCCGAGGATCGCCGCGGGAGCGGCCAGTGCGGCCAGGCTCGGGCGGGGTGCCCGCGCACCGCCAGACGGTGACAGGGTGCGCCAGAAGACGGCGCTGCCGGCGCGGGAGAGTGCAACGATGACGACGAGTGCGGCGCCTAGCAGCGAGCTCCAGATCAGCGCGGCGGCCGGGTGACCGCTCGACGCGTCGAGGATGAGAACCTTGCCGACGAAGCCGGACAGCGGCGGCAGGCCCGCCACGGCCGCGGCCGTGATGAAGAAGAACGACCCGAGCAGCGCGCCGTGCGGCATTGCGTCGGCGGTGTCGAGCCGATCCCCGGCCGACGTGCGGTCGCCAGCGACCAGGTCGACGACCAGGAACAGCGCCGCGCTCGCGAGCGTCGAGTGCACCAGGTAGTAGATCGCAGCGGCGTAGCCACCTTCGGTAAACAGCGCGACGGCCACCAGCAGCGAGCCGACGGAGTACACCACGACCCACCCCGCGGCGATCCGCAGCGACCGGGCGGCAAGGACGCCCAGCGCACCGAAGGCCAATGTCGCCAGCGCGAGCGGCAGTAGCCATGCCTCGGCGACGTTGGCCAGCTCGCCTGCCTGCGGACCGAACGCCAGTGGGTAGACCCTGAGCACCGCATACACGCCGACTTTCGTCAGCACGGCGAAGAGCGCGGCGACCGCAGCCGCGGCCGCACCGTAAGCACGCGGCAACCAGAAGCCCAGCGGCAACAGCGCGGACTTCAGCGCGAACACGACGAGCAGCAACAGCGCGCCAGTCCGCGCGAGTGGCGCGTCGGCGCTCGTCAGCGCCGGGATGGCCCGGGCGAGGTCCGCGAAGTTCAGCGTGCCGGCCACGCCGTAAATCAGCGCAACGCCCAGCAGGAAGAGCGCGGACCCGATCAGGTTGAGCACCACCACGTGCAGCGCTGCCTTGACCCGATCAGCCGTCAGGCCGTGCAACAGCAGCGCGTACGACGCGATCAGCAGCACCTCGAAGAACACGAAGAGATTGAACAGGTCGCCGGTCAGGAACGCGCCCTGGATGCCGAGCAACTGGAACTGGAACAACGCGAGGAATCGCTGAGCCGACGTCTCCGTATCGCGGGCGACGGCGTACAGCAGGCTCGCACAGGCGACTATTCCCGCCAGCACGAGCAGCGCCGCGGCCAGCCGGTCCACGACCAGCACGATGCCGAACGGCGGGGCCCAGCCCCCAAGCGCGTACACCAGCACCGGGCCCTCCCTGACCGTAACGAACAGCATGCTCGCGGCCGCCAGCTGGCCGACGACCGCGGCGAGGCTGAATGCATGACGCGCGTTCGGAGACCATTTCGTCGACAGCAGCAGCACGCTGCCCGCGATCAGCGGCAGCAGGATCGGGACGATCGGCAGGTGATTCAACGCTCACCTCCGTCGACGTGATCGCCGCCCGTGGCATGGATGGCGCGCAATGCCAGGACGACCATCAGCGCGGTCATGCCGAAGCCGATCACGATTGCCGTCAGCACCAGAGCCTGCGGGATCGGGTCCGGAAAACGCTCGAGGCCCTGGTCCGTGAGCGGCGCGCTGGCCATGACGAGGCGGCCCGACGCGAACAGGAAGAGGTTCACCGCATAGGAGAGCAGCGTCAGCCCCAGCAGCACGGGATAGGTCCGCGCGCGGAGCAGCAGGTACACCGCGCAGGACGTCAGCGTGCCGATGGCGATGGCGAAGAGCGCCTCCATGTCAGGAACCCCTCGCGGCTGGGCCGGATAGCGCCCCGAGTCGTCCGACGATCACCATCACGACGCCGACCACGACGACGTAGATGCCGAGGTCGAACATCATGGCGCTCGCGAGTTCGAACTCGCCGACCACGGGCCAGTGGACGTAGCCGAAGGTCGACGTCAGGAACGGCGCGCCGAACGCCCAGCTCGCGAGGCCGGTCGCCGTGGCGAGCAGCAGGCCGAGCGCAATCGCTGTCGAATAGTTCCACGGCAGGCGTTCCCGGGCCCAGTCACTGCCGTACGCCACGTACTGCAGCAGGATCGCCGTGCCCGTGACGAGGCCGGCGATGAAGCCGCCACCCGGGGCGTTGTGGCCACGCAGGAACAGGTATACCGACACCAGCAGCGCCAACGGCAGCAGCGGGCGCGCCAGCACCCGCAGCATCAGCGGATGGCGCTCGGTCGCCCACGGACGGCCGTCCCAGTCCCGCTGGGGTGCATCGAGCTTGAGTTCCTGCAGCAGCGCGACGATCGCCACGGCGGCGATGCCGAGCACGGTGATTTCACCGAGCGTGTCGAACCCGCGGAAGTCGACGAGGATGACGTTGACCACGTTGTAGCCGCCGCCCTGCGGTTTTGCATTTTCCAGGTAATACCAGGCGATCGTGCTGAAGGGGCGTGTCAGCACGGCCCATGCCAGCAGCCCTGCGCCAAGGCCGGCCGCGATGGCGACCACGGCGTCACGCGCACGCCGCAGCCCCGACGACTCGCGTGGGCTCTCCGCCGGCATGAAGTACAGCGCGAGCAGCAGCAGCAGGACCGTGACGATCTCGACCAGCAACTGCGTCAGGGCGAGGTCCGGAGCGGAGAACCGCACGAAGGCCAGCGAGACGACGAGACCGACGACGCCGATCAGCACGAGCGCGAGCAGCCTCCGCGCGTGCAGGGCCGTCGCCGCGACAGCTGCGAACACGAGGGCCGCCGTGAGTGCGACGGCGAGCGCGTCCGGCGGCGGCGTGGCGTCGATAGGCGCCAGCGACAGGCCGCGCGCGCCGACGAACCCGACGCCGAGCGTGGCAAGCAGGAGCAACAGCACGTAGCGCTGCAGCGAGGCGTTGGCGATGCGGTCGACCAGTCGCCGTGATCCCGCGACGGCGAGCGCAACAAGCCCCTCCACCAGGGCCCGTCCGTCATAGCCTTGCTGGCGGTACCCATGCAGGCCGAAGTAATAGCGTCGCGCGAAATAGATGCTCGCGCCCCCGACGAGCGCGACCACGCTCATGAGCACCGGCAGGTCGAACCCGTGCCACAGGGCCAGGGAATACTCCGGCAGCGGCGCCTGCAACACGGCACCGCCCGCTGCCCCCAACAGCGGGTCCACGATCAGGCCCGGCAGGAGCCCAACCAGCAGGCAGAGTCCCACGAGGATCTCGACCGGTACCTTCATCCAGCGCGGCGGCGCGTGCGGCACGCGCGCGAGCCCCTGGGGTGGTGGGCCGAAGAACACGTCGTGGACGAAACGGGTGGAATAGGCCACCGTGAAGACGCTGGCAAGCGTCGCCGCGACGGGCAGCACCCAGTAGCGCGAGCCCAGCCACTGCACCTGCAGCGTCTCCGCGAAAAACATTTCCTTGCTGAGGAAGCCGTTCAGCAGGGGTACGCCCGCCATCGCGCCCGCAGCGACCGTGGCGAGTGCAGCGGTCCAGGGCATGAAACGTGCGAGCCCGCTCAGCCGCCGCATGTCGCGTGTGCCGGTCTCGTGGTCGACGATCCCGGCCGCCATGAACAGCGAAGCCTTGAATACCGCGTGATTGATGATGTGGAACACCGCGGCGACGGCGCCGGCCGGCGTGCCGAACCCGAACAGCAGCGTGATCAGGCCGAGGTGGCTGACCGTCGAGTAGGCCAGCAGTCCCTTGAGGTCGTGGCGGAACAGCGCGACGTAGGCTGCGAACAGCTGCGTCGTGAGACCGACGCCGCTGACGATGTAGAACCAGGTCTCGGTCCCCGCGAACGCGGGAAACAGCCGCCCGAGCAGGAAGATGCCGGCCTTCACCATGGTGGCCGAATGCAGGTAGGCGCTGACTGGTGTGGGTGCCGCCATGGCGTGCGGCAGCCAGAAATGGAACGGGAACTGCGCCGACTTGGTGAAGGCCCCGAGCAGCACCAGCACGAGCATGGTTTCGTACAGGGGGTGCGCCTTGATGACAGGCCCCGACGCCAGCACGTCCGACAGCTCGAAGCTGCCCACGACGTGGCCGATCAGCAGCACCCCGGCGAGAAGCGCCAGGCCCCCCGCACCGGTCACCATGAGCGCGAGGCGGGCGCCGCGTCGCGCGTCCGCGTCGTGCCGCCAGAATCCGATCAGCAGGAACGAGCTGAGGCTGGTCAGTTCCCAGAACGTGACGAGGAGCAGCAGGTTCTCAGCGAGCACCACCCCGAGCATCGCGCCCATGAAGAGCAGCAGCAGCCCGTAGAAGCGCTCCTTGGGCTCCTCGGGCGACAGGTAGTAGCGGGAATACAGGATGACCAGCAGCCCGATGCCCAGGATCAGCAGGGCAAACAGCAACCCGAAACCGTCCAGCCTGAAGGTGGCGTTGAGTCCCGCCTCGGGGATCCACGACCAACCGCTCACCAGCGTCGCGCCGGCGAGCACGCTCGGAGCCTGGCTGAGGACGAGCGCGAGCGATGCAGCCGCCAGGGCGGCAGCCGTGCGCGCCGGGTCGACCCCCAGGGCCCGCGACAGCGCCGCCGGCAGCCACGCGCCCAGCAGCGGGATCAGGATTACGAGGGACAGCAACATGAGTCCGTTTTCTGTGGGCGAGCGCGCCTGGCTGACCAGAAGCCGCTAGTGTAGCCGGTCGGGTCGCTGGCCTTTCGCCGGCGGGGCGCAGCGGGGTTCAGCACTGCGTCGCTCTCGCCAGTGCCCACACCACGACCCCGGATGCACCGGCAACGAGCAAGGCCTGTGCGGCCGTCGCAACGGTACTGCCCGTGGTGACGACGTCGTCAATCAGCAGAACCTGCTGGCCCGCCACGACGCTGGAGTCGGCGGCAAAAGCCCCGCTCAGGTTGCCGGCGCGTTCCCGGCGCGAGAGTCCGACCTGCGGCGCCGTGCTGCGTATCCGGCGCAATCCCGGGCCTGCGAGCCGCAGGTCCAGCAGGCGCGACACGACCCGCGCGATTTCGTGCGACTGGTTGAAGCCCCGTTCGACCAGCCGCGACGGGTGCAAGGGCATCGGCACGACCAGTGCCGCTCTTTGCCATGGGTCGGCTTGCTCACGCAGTGCCTGCGCGACCATGCACGTGCCGAAGACCCGCGCGTTCGCCAGGGCGCCTTGGTACTTGAGTGCCTGCACCAGCTGCGTCACCGGAAACTCATAGGCCCACGGAGCCACACACCGGGAGTACGGCAGGTCGAGCGCACGGCATTGCGCGCAACCGTGGTCGGATGCGCCGGCTTCCGCGTCGCGCGGCAGTCCGCAGCGCCGGCACGGGTCCGGCACCACCGGGATTTCGGCCTCGCAGTCCGCACACAGGTCGTATGCCGGGGGTTGCCCGGGACGGCGGCACAGGACGCAGCGCGGTGGCAGCACCCACCCCGCGCAGCGATCAATGAGCGTGTAAACCTGGCTGCGGCGCATTGGTTGACAGGGTTGGCCGGGGTCCGAATACTGCCCGGACGCTGCTCCGCACAGCGTGGGCCGCCTGTCTGCCCGATGCCTGCGGTGTTTCTGCCCACTGCTGCGAGATTCTCACCATGCCCGCGCCTGACCTGAGCCTGCTCGGCACCGTACGCACCGACTGGACGCTCGAGGAGGCGCGTGCGATCTACACGGCGCCGTTCAGCGACCTGCTTTTCCACGCGCAGCGCGTGCATCGCGACAACTTCGTGCCGAACCAGGTGCAGGTCAGCACGTTGCTGTCCGTGAAGACGGGCGCCTGCCCGGAGGACTGCAAGTACTGCCCGCAGAGCGTGCGTTACGACACCGGGCTCGACCGCGAACAGTTGCTCGACGTGAGCGCCGTGGTCGAAGCCGCGAAGGCCGCGAAGGCGAGCGGCGCCACCCGGTTCTGCATGGGCGCGGCGTATCGCAGCCCGAAACCGAAGCAGCTGGAGCAGATCAAGCGCATGGTGCAGGAAGTGCGCGCGCTGGGACTCGAGACGTGCGCGACGGCGGGCATGCTGACACCGCAGCAGGCGACGGAGCTGAAGGACGCGGGACTCGACTACTACAACCACAACCTCGACACGTCGAAGGAGTTCTACGGCGAGGTCATCACGACGCGCACGTACCAGGATCGCCTCGACACCTTGCAGGCCGTGCGTGACGCCGGCATCAGCGTGTGCTGTGGCGGCATCCTCGGCATGGGTGAATCCGAGGCTGATCGCGTGGCGCTGCTGCATACGCTCGCGACCCTGCCGCAGCATCCGCAGAGCGTGCCGATCAACCAGCTGGTGCAGGTGCCGGGCACGCCGCTGCACGGCCTGCCCGAACTCGATCCGTTCGATCTGGTGCGCGCGATCGCGACGGCGCGGCTGCTGATGCCGAGGTCGTACGTGCGCCTTTCCGCTGGCCGCACCGACATGAGCGATGCCGTGCAGGCGCTCTGCTTCCTCGCCGGCGCCAACTCCATTTTCTACGGCGACCGCCTGCTCACCACGCCGAATCCCGGCCGCAGCCACGACGAGCAGCTGTTCGAACGGCTCGGCATCGTGCCGGAGCAAGCCGCCGCCGTCGCTGGCTGAACGGGCGACGCGCCGATGTCGCGCGCCGACGCAAGGCTGGCGGAGGAACTGGCACGACAGGCCGCCGCCGGGCGGTCACGCCGACGACGTACGGTCGAGGCGCGTGAGCCTGGGGGCGTTCGCGTCACCGTCGAAGGGCGCGAGTGCCTCTCCTTCTGCAGCAATGATTACCTCGGGCTCGCGGACCACCCGCGCATCGTCGCGGCGTTCTGCGCGGCCGCGCGCCGCTGGGGCGTGGGCAGCGGCGCGTCACACCTGGTGAGCGGCCACGATGCCGAGCATCACGCGCTCGAAGAAGAACTCGCGCAGTTCGTCGCACGTCCTCGCGCCCTGCTCTTTTCGACCGGCTACATGGCGAACCTGGCCGTGGCTGCCGTGCTGGTGGGCCGTGGCGATCGCGTGCTCGAAGACCGGCTCAACCACGCGTCGCTGCTCGACGCGGGCCTCGGCTCCGGCGCGCGCTTTGCGCGGTTCACGCACTGCGACGTAGCGGCGCTGCGCGCCAGGCTGTCGAAGACCGGCGCGACAGCCCGCACGCTGGTGATGACCGACGGCGTGTTCAGCATGGACGGCGACGTGGCGCCGCTGCGCGAAGTCGCCGCGGCCTGCCGCGGGACGGCAGCTCAACTGCTCGTCGACGATGCGCACGGTTTCGGCGTGCTCGGCGCCAACGGTGCGGGCGCGGTCGAGGAGGCCGGGCTGGATGTCGACGACGTGCCGATCCTGATGTGCACGCTCGGCAAGGCCGCCGGCACGTTCGGCGCGTTCGTCGCGGGCTCGCCGACGCTGATCGAGAGCCTGCTGCAACGTGCGCGCACGTACATCTACACGACGGCGCTGCCGCCGGCGGTGGCGGCCGCAACGCGGGAATCACTGCGCGTGATGCGCGACGAGCCGTGGCGTCGCAGCCTCGTGCTCGAGCATGCGGCACGTTTCCGCGCGGGTCTCACGGACCTGGGACTGGCATCGCTGCCTTCGCGCACCCCGATCCAGCCGGTGCTGGTGGGAGCTGACGACGCCGCGGTCAATGTCAGCAATGCCTTGTTTGAGCAGGGCTTCTGGGTGCCGGCCATTCGCCCGCCGACCGTACCCGCTGGCACGGCACGCTTGCGCGTCACGTTCTCGGCGTCGCACACGTCGACACAGGTCGAGCAGCTGCTCGCCGCGTTGCGGGCACTGCGCACGAGTGGCGTACTCAGGCAGGCGGCGTCCGCATGAGCCCGGCGTTGCACGTCGAAGTCCGCGGTGACGGTCCCGACGTCGTGCTGCTGCACGGCTGGGCCCTGCATGGCGGCATGTGGGGCCCATGGATCGAGGAGCTTGCGCGTCGGGCGCGCCTGCATTGCATCGACCTGCCGGGGCACGGTCGCAGCGCGTGGCCTGCTGGCGCATCGACGCTGCGTGACCTCGCGCGCGCCGTCTCGCCGCACGTGCCGAACGGCGCGGCGGTACTCGGATGGTCGCTCGGCGGCATGGTGGCCCTGGAACTCGCGCGCTCGCGGCCCGGCGACCTGGCCGCACTGGTGTTGATCGCGACCACGCCGTGTTTTCTTGCACGCGACGACTGGCCTGCGGGCATGAATCCGGGCGTGCTGGATGGTTTCGCGGCGGGCCTCGCCGGTGATTACCGCCGCACCCTGTCCAATTTCCTCGCGCTGCAGACCTGGGGCGACGAAAACGCGACCCAGGCACTGCGCTCGCTGCGGACCAGCCTGGACGCGCACGGCGAACCCGATTCGCAGGCTCTTGCCGCTGGACTCGAGATTCTTCGTACCGCGGACTTGCGCGATGATCTGGCCACCATCGCGATCCCGACATTGGTCATCGCCGGCGAGCACGATCGCATCACGCCGGTGGCGGCGGGACGTGAACTGGCGGCGCGGCTGCCGTCCGCACGTTTCGTCGAGGTGCCGAAAGCGGGGCACGCACCGTTCCTGTCGCACGCGGATGCGGTGCGGGGGGAAATCGAAGACTTCCTCTCTTTCCTTGCTCCCTCTCCAGCGCCAGCGGGCGAAGGCCGGCGTGAGCATTCTGCTGCGGAATCCTCACCCGCGCGCAGCTCGACCTCTTCCGCTGCTGCCGGAAAGGCGATGGCGGCGGGAGAGGTGAAGACAGACGGCGAGTTCGCGCTCGACGTCCGGCGCATCCGCGATTCTTTTTCGCAGGCGGCCGAGACGTACGACGCGGCGGCGGTGCTGCAGGCGCAGGTGCGTGACGAACTGCTGCGCCGGCTCGACGTCCTGCGCATGGAGCCGGAAGTCGTCGTCGACCTCGGTGCCGGCACCGGACAGGCGACGATCGCGCTCAAACGCAGATACCCGCACAGCCGCGTCGTGGCGATGGACATCGCCCATGGCATGCTGCTGCAGGCGCGCAAGTGCCAGACCCTGCTGCGACGCTTCGACCGGGTCGTGGCCGATGCGGCGGTGCTCCCGCTGCGGGACGCCTCGGTCGACATGCTCTTCTCGAGCCTGATGCTGCAGTGGTGCAACGACCCGGACCAGGTGCTGCGCGAATGCCGGCGGGTGCTGCGGCCGGGGGGCGTGCTGCACTTCACCACGCTTGGCCCCGACACCCTGGTCGAGTTGCGGAAATCCTGGCAGGCCGCCGACCCAGGCCACGCTCACGTGAACCAGTTCGTCGACATGCACGACCTGGGCGACGCGCTGATGCGGGCAGGGTTCGCCGAACCCGTGCTCGACGTCGAGCGCTACACGCTGACGTATGACGACGCGCGCAGCCTGATGCGCGACCTCAAGGCGATCGGCGCGCACAACGCGACGGCAGGCCGGGCCCGCGGCCTCACGGGCAAGTCGACGCTCGCCCGCATGCTCGCCGCCTACGAAGGATTCCGTCACGCGGGGAAACTGCCGGCGACGTACGAGGTGGTCTTCGCGCAGGCCTGGTGTCCGACCGGCCCGCTCCGCTCCAGGGATCAGCCGCGGGCGGAAACGGTCGTTCCCGTCAGCCAGATCCGTCGCCACAATTCATAATCTTATATGTTTAATACGGTTGTCTAATATCAAGAATTGATGTATTTGAATAACCTGTTTGAATAACAACTGCACCTCCGACTATCCCCTATCCCCTATCCCCTATCCCCTTCCTCGTGACACCCGGCCTCTTCATCACCGGCACCAACACCGGCGTCGGCAAGACGGCGATCTCCGCCGCGATCCTGCGGCTGCTGGCGGCGGAAGGGGTGCGGGCAGTCGGCCTGAAACCCATCGCCAGCGGCAGCGAGCGCCGTAGTCCGGGTGAGCCGCTCCGCAACGCCGACGCACTCGAACTGCAGGCCGCCGCGCCGGTGCGACTGCCCTACGCCGACATCAACCCGTGGTGCTTCGAGCCGGCCATTGCGCCGCACCTCGCAGCGGCGGAAGCCGGACAAGTCACGCCGCTGAGCTCGCTGTCGCAGTGGTACGAGCGGGTCACGGTGGACGCGGAATTCGCGCTCGTCGAAGGCGCTGGCGGATGGCGCGTGCCGCTGCACCCGGAAGGTTTCCTGAGTGACCTGCCCGAAACCCTCGGCCTCGACGTGATCCTGGTGGTGGGGGCCACGCTCGGCTGCCTCAACCATGCCCGTCTCACCGCCGAAGCCATCCACGTGGCGGGCCGCTGCCGCCTGCTGGGGTGGATCGCCAACGGAATCGACCCCGGGTTCGAGCGCCTGCCCGAGAACCTGGCCACCCTCGAGCGGCTGCTGGGCACCCCGCCGCTCGCCATCACGGGCTGGACGCCCGAGAGGTCCGCGTTCGGCCATGCCGTGCTCGACATCAGCGGTGGCGTGCGCCTGCGGGAGACACTGCTGGCTGCCGTGCGGCGCTAGCTTGTACAGCGGAAAACCTCGCGCGCAAGCAAGAAACCGTCGTGTACAGGATGTTCGTCGCCGGGCAGCAAGGGTAGATTCAGCCTCCGTCTTTCTCCTGTCGCCGCGCTGCCCATGGTCGTTTCGACGTTCGAACCCCACCCTGCCACCGAATCTGGTCACCGGATCGAGCTGGCGCCGAACTGCTCGCTGACGCCCCGGTCCGCGCGCCGGTTCGTGGGCGGCCTGGCGTTGGTCACGTTCGGGACCGCGGGATACTTTGCCCTGCAGGGCCTCTGGCCGATCCTGCCGTTCGCGGGACTGGAAATCGGCCTGCTCTGGTGGGCCGTCCGCGCAAGCATGCGCGTCGGCCGGCAGCGTGAACTCATTCTAATTACCGACGATTCGGTAGTGATCGAGCGTCAAGGCCTCGCTCAACCTGACCGCACGGTATTTGCACGCCATTGGGCGACGGTTAAACTGCGCGGCCCGCCCGCGGCCCAGCATCCGAGCCGGCTCGTCATCGAGTCGCACGGCCGTGCCTGCGAGGTGGGGCGCTTTCTCACCGAGGAAGAGCGCATCGGCCTGGCCGGGCGTCTCCGCCAGCTGGTGGGCAAGTCGAGTGAATCCCCTGCGCTGCAGGCACGGTAATTACGACCGGCCCGGCGCGCGGGTCAAGCCCGTCCCTGCGGGCGGTGCCGGTCAATGACACGGGAGTTGCGGTAGTGCCAATGAAGATGAAGCGTGCCCTCGGGGCGATTTCGGCGACGGCCCTGGCCGCGTTGTGGTCGGTACCGGCTGCCGCCGCGTGGACCCTGAACCTGCGCCAGGGCGTCACCGAACTGAGCCACGACATCTACAACCTGCACATGCTGATCTTCTGGATCTGTGTCGCCATAGCCGTGACCGTGTTCAGCGTGATGATCTATTCGATCGCCACGTTCCGTAAGTCGAAGGGCGCCGTGTCCGCGAGTTTCAGCCACAACACCACGGCTGAAGTCGTCTGGACCTTGATCCCGGTAATGATCCTGGTCGCCATGGCAATCCCGGCCGCCCGGACGCTGGTCAAGATCGAGGATACCAGCGGCTCGGAACTCACCATCAAGGTCACCGGTTACCAGTGGAAATGGCAGTACGACTACGTCGACGAAGGCGTCTCCTATTTCTCGACGCTGGCCCAGGCCAGCAACGAGGCCCGTCAGCTCGATTCGGGCGTCGATGTGTACAGGGTCGAGAACTACCTGCTCGACGTGGACAACCCGCTGGTCGTTCCCGTCAATACGAAGGTTCGCGTGCTGGTGACGGCAGCGGATGTACTGCACGCCTGGTGGGTGCCGGACTTCGGCATGAAGAAGGACGCGATCCCGGGCTACATCAACGAGCTGTGGTTCAAGGCCGAAAAGGTCGGCACTTACCGCGGCCAGTGCGCCGAACTCTGCGGCCGCGACCATGGCTTCATGCCGGTTGTCGTGCGCGTCGTCGAGCAGGCTGAGTACGACAGCTGGCTCGCGGGCCAGAAGGCTGCACGACAGGCCGCGGCCGCCCCGGCGGCCCAGACCGCAGCCGCGACGACGAACAACGAGACGACGACCGTGCTGGTCGCGAACGCGGAGTAATCGATCACATGAGCGCTTCCCAGACTCACGGCCACGCCGCCGCGCACGACCATCACGACGATCATGGGCCGGCCAAGGGCATCCTGCGCTGGCTGACGACGACGAATCACAAGGACATCGGCACGATGTACCTGGTGTTCAGCCTCGTCATGTTCTTCATTGGCGGGGCGATGGCGCTGGTCATCCGCGCCGAGCTGTTCATGCCCGGCATGCAGCTGGTCGACCCCGGCTTCTTCAACACCATGACCACGGTGCACGCGCTGATCATGGTGTTCGGCGCCGTCATGCCCGCGACGGTCGGCCTCGCCAACTGGATGATCCCGCTGCAGATCGGCGCGCCCGACATGGCGCTGCCACGCATGAACAACCTCAGCTTCTGGCTGCTGGTGGCGGCGTTCTCGCTGCTGATCCTGTCGCTGTTCATGCCGGGCGGCGGCCCCGCGGCCGGCTGGACGCTGTACCCGCCGCTCGTGCTGCAGACCGGTGACGCGTTCCCGCTCGCGATCTTCGCGATTCACCTTGCTGGCGCCTCCTCGATCATGGGCGCGATCAACATCATCGTCACGATCATGAACCTGCGCGCGCCGGGCATGTCGCTGATGAAGATGCCGCTGTTCACCTGGACCTGGCTGATCACGGCCTACCTGCTGATCGCGGTGATGCCGGTGTTCGCGGGTGCGGTCACGATGCTGCTCACCGACCACTTCTTCCACACGACGTTCTTCGCCGCGGCAGGCGGTGGCGACCCGGTACTTTACCAGCACATTTTCTGGTTCTTCGGGCATCCCGAGGTCTACATCATGATCCTGCCCGCGTTCGGGCTCGTGTCGGAGATCATCCCGACGTTCTCGCGCAAGAAGCTGTTCGGCTACGACGCGATGGTCTACGCGACCGCCTCGATCGCGTTCCTGTCGTTCATCGTCTGGGCCCACCACATGTTCACGGTCGGCATGCCACTGGCGGGAGAAATGTTCTTCATGCTGAGCACGATGCTGATCGCCGTGCCCACCGGCGTGAAGGTGTTCAACTGGACCGCGACGATGTGGCGCGGCTCGCTCACGTTCGAGCCGCCGATGCTGTTCGCGCTGGCGTTCCTGTTCCTGTTCACGATCGGCGGCTTCTCGGGCCTGATGATGGCCATCGCCCCGGTCGACTTCCAGTACCACGACACGTACTTCATCGTGGCGCACTTCCACTACGTGCTGGTGCCGGGCGCCGTGTTCGCCATCATGGCGGGCGTCTACTACTGGATGCCGAAGTGGACCGGCCACATGTACGACGTGAAGCTCGCGAACATCCACTTCTGGTTGTCGGCGATCTCCGTCAACGTGCTGTTCTTCCCGCAGCACTTCCTGGGCCTGGCCGGCATGCCGCGCCGCATCCCGGACTACTCGACGCAATTCGCGGACTGGAACATGGTCTCGTCGGTCGGTGCGTTCGGCTTCGGCCTGTCGCAGCTGCTCTTCGTGTACATCATCATCAAGTGCGCCAGGGGCGGCGCCAGGGCGTCGGATAACGTCTGGGAAGGCGCGTACAACCACGGCCTGGAGTGGACTGTGCCTTCGCCGGCTCCGTACCACACGTTCGAAGACGCTCCGGTCGTCAAGTAAGGGCGCGGCGTTGAACGAAATGACCGAGTTCGACCCGGCCGCAGAGCAGCGCCGTCGCATCCGCCGTACAGCCATCGTGCTGGCGGTGGTCGCGATCGCCATCTACGTCGCCTTCATCGCGTCGGGCGTGATGAATGCGCAACCCTGAGACGGCACGCGGCATGACGAGCACGATCCCGCACGCCAAGGCGAACCGCTCGCTCACCCGGAGCCTCTGGGTGATGGCGGCGGGCAGCTTCGCGTTCGGCTTCGCGCTCGTGCCGCTCTACGACGTCATCTGCGAGGCCGCGGGTATCCGCGTCAACGCGGCGCCGTCCGCGGTCCAGGCGTCCGCAGCCGGCGTGGGCCGCGAGGTCACGCTCGAGTTCATGTCGCTGATCCCGCCCGGCAGCGCGTTCGAGCTCACGCCCGGGACCCGCGAGATGAAGCTGCAGCCGGGCAAGCTCTACGAGGCGAAGTTCCTCATCAGGAGCCGCGCCGACGTGCCAGTGGTGGGACAGGCCATCCCGAGCGTCGCCCCGTCGACGACGGCGAAGTACCTGCAGAAGACCGAGTGCTTCTGCTTCACGCCGCAAACCTTCCAGGCGGCGGAACAGCGAGAATTCACGGTGCGCTTCATCGTGGCCCCGGACCTGCCGCAGGACGTGGACCGCATGACGCTAGCCTATTCGATGTACACGGTGGCCGACGCCGAGCCCCAGCGGCTGGCGGCGGCAGTCACTCCGCAGCGGCAGTGACGACCGGCCTGGTTTAACGGTTCGCAGTCAGCACAGGACAGAGGCACCCCACATGGCCCACGCAGACACCGCGCACGACGCGGGGAAGTACTACATCCCGCACGGCAGCAAATGGCCCATCATCGGCGCGGTCTCGCTGTTCGTCATGATGCTCGGCGCGGCCTCGCTGCTGAACGGCGTGGGTATCGGACCCATCATCTTCTGGGCGGGTTTCGCCGCCGTGCTGTTCATGTTCTACGGCTGGTTCGGCACGGTGATCAGCGAGAACCAGGCGGGCCTGTACAACGCCGGCGTCGACCGCTCGTTCCGCATGGGGATGATGTGGTTCATCTTCTCGGAGGTGATGTTCTTCGCCGCGTTCTTCGGCGCGCTGTACTACGCGCGCAACCTGTCGGTGCCGTGGCTCGGCGGCGAGGGCACCAAGTTCCTGAGCAACCTGTTCCTGTGGAAGGACTACGAGCCGGCGTGGCCCACCAATGGCCCGATGGCCGTAGGCGGCGCGTTCGAGACGATCCCGGCGTTCGGCTTGCCGGCGATCAACACCGCGCTGCTGCTGTCCTCGGGCGTGACGATCACGATCGCCCACCATGCGCTGCAGGCGGGCAAGCGCGGGGTGCTCAAGACTTTCCTCGCGGCGACGTTTCTGCTGGGTTTCGCGTTCGTCTACCTGCAGGCGACCGAGTACCACCACGCGTACACCGAGCTGAACCTGACGCTCGGCAGCGGCGTCTACGGCTCGACGTTCTTCATGCTCACCGGCTTCCACGGCCTGCACGTGACGCTCGGCGCCATCATGCTGGTCGTGATCTGGCTGCGCGTCATGAAGGGCCACTTCACGCCCAAGCAGCACTTCGCCTTCGAGGGGGTGGCCTGGTACTGGCACTTCGTCGACGTGGTCTGGCTGGGGCTCTTCATCTTCGTCTACTGGCTCTGACGAAGAAGGGGATAGGGGTTGGGGGTTAGGGGTTAGTCGGAACGCAGACTGACGCCTTTCCGCCTAACCGAACGAAGAAGGCCGGCAATGCCGGCCTTCTTTGCTAGCGAAGCTCGAATGTGACGGCCTCGATTGCGAGAGATCTTTCAGGTTCCACCTTCCGACTAACCCCTAACCCCTAACCCCTATCCCCTTTCCCCTTTCCCCCCCCCCTATCTGACGTGGTGCGGCGTGATCAACCCCGCGTACCAGGCGATGAACAGCAGGATGAACAGCGCGACGGACAACGCGATGCGCACGGTCAGCGCGTTGACCATGCGCTTCGATTCGCCCGTTTCCTTCACCAGGTGGAAGAGCCCGGAAAACAGGCTCAGGATGATGGCGGCGAGGACGACGACGATGAGGATCTTGATGAGCATGTCCGGCCGGTCTGAATGCGTCGCGCGCGGGCAGGACGAAGTATAAATGAGCCTGCGGATTGCCAATCGCGAGTTCGCCCCGCGCCCGTGGGCGGCGCTGCTGACCGCGGCCCTGCTCGCAGCCTTCGTCGCGCTGGGCTGGTGGCAGGTGGGACGCGCGCGCGAAAAGCAGGCGATGATCGATTCGTTCCAGCGGGGCACGCTTTCGAGCGTCGACCTCGCCGGCGACGTCACCGTCGACGAGCTGCCGCGTTACCAGCACGTGCGGGCCGAAGGCCATTACCGGCCGGAGCACCAGGTGCTCATCGACAACATGCCGTCGCAGGCAGGCCGGCCGGGGTATCGCGTGCTGACGCCCTTCCAGCGGGAGGGCAGCGAGCGCCTGCTGCTGATCGATCGCGGCTGGGTGCCGCTCGGCGCAACCCGCCAGGACCTGCCGCCGGTGTTCGTATCGCCCGGATTCCGCGCCGTGTCCGGTCGCCTCGATGCGCTGCCCGCTCCGGGCGTACGCGTCGGTGACGCAGGCGTCGCCACCGACACGAGCTGGCCACGCGTGCTGAATTTCCCCCGGCAGCACGACCTCGAACAAGCGCTCGGCGCCAAGGTCGAAGCCCGGATCGTCCTGCTCGATCCGTCGGCGCCCGACGGGTACGAGCGCGTATGGCGTCCCGCCATGCAGTTCGGTCCCGAGCGTCACCTGGGGTACGCGATCCAGTGGTTCGCCCTCGCGATCGTCGCGCTGATCATCTTCCTTGCCCTCAGCCTGCGCCGCCTCCCGGGCGATCCGCTGGCGCCCACGGATTCGACTTGCGGCTCACCATGAACGCGCCAGTCGACGACACCCGGCGCCGGCGCGGCCGCCGCCAGCTCATCCTCCTGGCGTCCCTCTTCTTTGTGCCGCTGCTCGTGGCCTTCTGGCTGTATTACGGCGGTTCGGGCTGGCGGCCGGCCGGCGGCACCAACAAGGGCGACCTGGTCAACCCGGCTGTGCCGTTGCCGGCCGTCGCGCTCGCGAAACCTGACGGCACGCGGACGCCCGCCGACTTCCTGCAAGGCAAGTGGACGATCGCGTACCTGGGTGACGGAGCCTGTGACGAGCGCTGCCGCAAGGCGTTGTACCTGTCGCGCCAGTCCTGGATCGCGCTCAACAAGGACATGGACCGCGTCCAGCGGGTGTTCCTCGCGACGGGGTCGAGTGTCGACACGCAGTTCGTGGCGACGGAACATGTCGACCTGCTGGTGGCGATCATGGGCGACGACGTGGATTCGAAGACGCTGCTCGCGACGTTTCCCGCGTTCGACGGCGTCGCCCCCACGGCCGCGGGCCGGCTCTACCTGATCGACCCGCTCGGCAACCTCGTGCTCAGCTATTCTGCCGCAGCCCCGGACAAGGCCCTGCTCGCGGACGTGAAGAAGCTGCTGCGGCTCTCGCACATCGGCTGAGGATTCCCGTGAATACCAAGAAACGCCTGACCACGTTCCGCAAGCTCTGCCTGTTCGGCGCGATCCTCGCGTTCTGCGTCATCGTGCTGGGCGCCTACGTGCGCCTGAGCCATGCCGGCCTCGGGTGCCCCGACTGGCCCGGCTGCTACGGCCACCTCACGGCCGGGCAAGCTGCCGAAAACCAGCACGCCGTGAACGCCGAGTACCCCGACCGCCCGGTCGAGTACGCGAAGGCGCTCAAGGAGATGCTGCACCGATACCTCGCGGCAACGCTGGGCTTCGTCATCCTGGTCATCGGCGCGCTGGCCTGGCGCAATCGGCAGGACTCCACGCAACCAGTCCGCCTGCCGCTCGCCGTGGTCGGGCTCGTCGTCCTCCAGGGGCTGCTCGGCATGTGGACGGTGACGCTGCTGCTGAAGCCGGCGATCGTTTCCGCTCACCTCGCTGGCGGCCTGACGACGATGGCGCTGCTGTGGTGGATGTCGCTGCAGACCACGCGCCGTTCACGGCCGCAGTCCGAGGACAGCCTGCGCCGCTGGGCCGTGATCGGCATGGTCGCGCTCGTCGCGCAGATCCTGCTGGGCGGATGGGTCAGTGCCAATTACTCGGCCATGGCCTGTCCCGACTTCCCGACGTGCCAGCGTTCGTTCTGGCCAACCATGGATTTCAGGGATGCGTTCGTGCTCTGGCGCGGACTCGGCATCGACTACGAGGGTGGCGTGCTCGACCACCCGGCCCGGGTCGCGATCCACTTCACGCATCGCATCGGCGCCATCGTAACAGCGCTCGTCCTTGGTTTCGTCGCATGGAAGGCCATGCGGACCGGTCAGTCCCTCGGCGTCCGGACCGCCGGCCTCGCACTTGCGGCGGCGCTCGTGACGCAGCTGCTGGTCGGGCCGCTGATGGTGATCAGGACGTTCCCGCTGCCGCTCGCCACCGCGCACAACGCCATCGCGGCGCTGCTGGTGCTCGCGATGGTCGCGTTGCTGCGATTCCTGTTCCCGCCGCGGGGATCGGGCAGCTACTGACCTGCGGCACGATGTTTTGCACGCTGTCCGGCGGCTGCGGGCTGTCTGCGGCCCGGGGCGGTACAATTGCCGCCCCCAATGACCCCCGCCCACCCCGACATCGCCGCGTCCGCCGTCGCTTCCTGGCGGGATTACTACGAGCTCGGTAAGCCGCGCGTCGTCGCGCTGATCGTGTTCACGGCGGTGGTGGGCATGTTCCTGGCCGTGCCGGGCATGCCGCCCTGGCAGGCCATGCTCTACGGCACACTCGGCATCGGCCTCGCGGCGTCGAGCGCCGCCGCCATCAACCACGTCGTCGACCGCAAGTTCGACACGAAGATGGCCCGCACGATGAACCGACCGATCCCGACGGGTCACGTGACGACGCGGCAGGCGCTCACCTATGCCGCGATCATCGGCGTCGCGTCGATGGTCATCCTGTGGCGGCTGGTGAATCCGCTGACCGCAGTGCTGACGTTCTTCTCGCTGATCGGCTACGCGGTGCTCTACACGGTGTGGCTCAAGCACGTGACGCCGCAGAACATCGTCATCGGCGGTGCGGCCGGCGCCGCGCCTCCCGTGCTCGGCTGGACGGCGGTCACCGGTTCCGCCGATCCGCATTCGCTGCTGCTGTTCCTGATCATCTTCGCGTGGACGCCGCCGCACTTCTGGGCGCTCGCGATCGCGCGCCGCAAGGAATACGCCAAGGCCGGCATCCCGATGCTGCCTGTCGCGTACGGCGTCGAATTCACGCAGCTGCACATCCTGCTCTACACGATCATCCTGGTTCTCGTGACGCTGCTGCCGTACCTCACGGGGATGAGCGGCCTCATCTACCTCGTCACCGCCGTGGTGCTCGGTGTGATCTTCATGCGCTACGCGATCGCGATGCGCAGGCCGGACGCACCCGACCAGCTCCACATGCAGGCGTTCCGCTATTCGATCAACTACCTGATGGTGCTGTTCGCCGCGCTGCTGCTCGATCACTACGTGCAGATTCGTCCCTGACGGCGCGATGGCCGGCAGATCCAAGCATTTCGCCGCGCCCCTGCTGCTGACCGTGGTCACCGGCCTGATCGTCTACGTCTCGCTGTACCCGTTCCGTTTCATCCCCGACGGCCCGGCGCTGGTCGACGCACTGCGCTCGCTCAGCTGGGCGCGCGCCGGCCGCGGCGACATGTTCAACAACGTGCTGCTGTACGTTCCGTTCGGCTTCTGTGTTGCGCTGCTGATCGAGCCGCGCTGGGGCCGCTTCACCGGGATCGTCGCAGGCACGTTGCTCGGCGCGACGCTGTCGCTCGGACTCGAGCTGCTGCAGGCCTCGGTTGCGATCCGCGTGCCCAGCCTGCGCGACCTGTCGCTGAACGCAACCGGCTCCCTGCTCGGTGCCATCCTCGGCACGGTCTTCCATGCGCTCGGCAGCCGCGTTTCACCGCAGGGTATCTCCCGCGGCCGCTCGGCGTTCGTCGCAATGTCGATCCTCGTGCTGTGGCTGATCGAGAGGCTCTGGCCGCTGCTGCCGGATCCTGGCCTGCGCCAGTTGAAGCGTGCCGTGCGGCCGCTGCTCACGCCGCACGTCGACTGGATGTCGCTCGCCGGCTTCTTCGTCGGCTGGCTCGTCGTCACGCAGGTCATCTTCACTCTCGTGCGTCGACAGCGCGCGATGGACGTGCTGCTGATCGTGATCGCCACGGTGCTGGTGGGCCGGACGTTCGTGGCGGGAAGCACGCTCGAGGTGGCCGAGATCGCGGCCATTGCGCTGCTGCTGCCGTTGCTGGTGCCCTACAGCCGGCTCGAGGACGGCATGCGCTCGACGATCGTCGCGGTGCTGCTCGGCATCTGGCTCGCCTGGGGCACGGTGCGCATGCTGTTCGACGGCTCGGCGGCGTCTGCGGCGGGCATGCCCGAACTGCGCGAGATGCTGCTGCGCAACGTGCCGCCGCCTCCGCTGCTCGCGAACAAGTCGTTCAGCTATCTCTCGCTGGGCTGGTTGCTCACCGGCGCGGGCATCGCACCGTACGTGGCGGCCGGGATGACGGTGCTGTTCGTGCTGCTGCTCACGATGCTGCAGCTCGGCGCGCCGGCGCCCGCCTACGGCTGGGTCGACCTGCTGATCGCGTGCCTTGCGGGTTGGATCGTCGCGCGGTGGATTCCGCGCAGCTAAGGCGACTGCTTGCTCATCTCGTCGAGGCCCGCTCGCAACCTCTGCGCCCACGCCTCGACGGCACGGCGAAAGTCGACCGAGTTGGCGACCGTGTTCGGGAACTGCAGGGCACCCATCACCCCTTTCTGCCTGTCGACAAGCCGCGCCAGCAGTTCCCCGGTCGTCGCGTCGCGCACGTCCATCACCAGCGTCATGCTGTCGGCGCGCCGCCGGGCGGTCAGGCTGCGCTCCGGCGTGTTCATGTAGACATCGGCGAGGCCCGGGCTCACGCGGACGGTGTCGTCGCCCGGCCGCTCCACGACGCGGTAACCGCCGTCGGTCAGTTCCGCCACGAACAGGTAGCGGAACCTCCCCGCCAGAGTGTCCTTGATGTGCTGCAGCTCACTGCTCGAGAGTTTTCGGGGCCCCGTTCCGAGGTGTTCGCTCGTGCCGCCGACCGGGTACCAGTGCTCGGGGATCGCGACCGCCAGCGGATCGACCATGACCGTGCGATAGGCCATGGATTGCGCTCCGGGACGCACGTACAACGCACCGCTCTCCTGGCCCGGTCGATAGTCGAGTCCGTCCCAGGTAGCAGGCGGCTGCGCTACATTCACCGCGCAGCCGCCGAGCAGGGCCGCGCAGCCGACCCGGAGCACACTCCGCTGAATTCCATCCATTGCCAGGCGACGGATCACGACGTACCCCGGGGCGAGAGGCTTACGGCAGGACGATCATCAGGCTGCACAGGCGATGACCTTTATACTCTCCCCGTGACACGCAGGAGATCATCGCAGTCATCGGACTATCGCCGCGACGGCGACACCTGGCTCATCGAGATCCGGCTGCGCGAACTGCGGCAATTGTTCCATCACCTCGATCCGGCGCCGTTTCACGAGAAGGATATCGATCCGGCGGCCGAGACCTACATCGACGATGCGGTGCGTGAAATCGGTCCGCGCAAGCCGTGCAAGCTGGTCGTGTACCTGCCCGCGGTGGAGCGCGAGTCCGCGGGTGCTGGAGCCCTTCCGGAGGCCTTCGCACACTATTTCGAATATCGCGCGCGCCAGTCCCGGGTCGAACTGCGTCGGCTGCTGGGGCGCGGCGTGGCAAGCCTGCTGATCGGGCTCGCATTCATGTTCGCGTGCCTGACCACGCGACGTTGGCTCGCCGCGATCGGCAGCACTGGCGTGCTGGCCGAGGGCCTGCTGCTCATCGGCTGGGTGGCGCTCTGGCGACCGGTCGAGATATTCCTTTACGACTGGTGGCCGATCCGGCGCCAGCAGCAGCGATTCGAATGCATCTCACGCATGCCTGTCGAGATCAGGAGCGGGCACCACGACCCGAACGTATAGCGTGCCGCCGCGCGCGCCCCACCAGCCCCCAAGCCCCAGCCGCTAGAGCGGCGGAGAGTCGTTGCCCAGCATCAGCCTGCGAACCAGCGGCACCGGCCCGCTGTACGACAGGAACGCGTCGTGGAATGCGCGCAGTGACGCCTGTGGATGCGCCGCCATCCAGTCGGTGCGCAACTGCAGGAGCATCAACTTGCCGAGCGTGTAGTTGAGGTACGCCGGATCGTAGGTGCCGCGCAGCGCCTGCTGCCGCGCGTTGCCCGGGTCCGCGAGCGCACCCTCACGGAAGAGCTTCTCGGATTGCGCCACCGTCATGCCCTGCGTGTGCAACCCGATGGCCGAGAGATAGCGCGCGTTGCGGCGCAGCGCCGACAGCAGCTGGCCGATCTGCCATTCGGCGCTGCCGGCACGCAGGCCCTCGTCCTTCATCATTTCCTCGGTGTAGTGCGCCCAGCCTTCGGTGTAAGCGTAGCTCTGGAACAGCTGCGCCACCTTCGACGGATTGCGGTTCACGTGCAGGAAGTGCAGGAAATGTCCCGGC
>Ga0224510_10000367_pt1 | contig 36225 bp, 36 predicted proteins | sample SF_May12_sed_USG_FD_170161 | JGI IMG/M metagenome (GOLD analysis project Ga0224510, IMG submission 170161) | Sediment microbial communities from San Francisco Bay, California, United States - SF_May12_sed_USGS_4_1 | ecosystem: Environmental > Aquatic > Marine > Sediment | place: USA: California... | reverse complement strand
GCCGGGGTTCAAGAACCTCGGCGAGTTGTGGGGCGGCTCGGGGATGACGGACGGCTCGCTCGCCAAAAAGTCGATCGTGCTGATGCACATGGAGCCCCGGGGCGACACCGTGTTCGGGATCTGGCGGGTGCTCGGCACTCACAGCGGAGACTTCTACGGCGTGCCGGCGACAGGCCGTGACATCGACGTGATCGAGGTCGGGCTGTGGCGGCTCGAAAACGAACTCATCACCGAGGCCTGGTATTTCGGCGACGGACTGGGGTTTCTGCGGCAGGCGGGGCTCACGATCTGAAGGAGGTACGAGATGGATCTCGGTATCCAGGGAAGAAGGGCGCTGCTCACTGCCTCGAGTCGTGGGTTGGGCAAGGCATGCGCGGTGGCGCTCGCCCGCGAGGGTGTCCACGTCACCATCAACGGGCTCGACCGAGGACATCTCGACGCCGCAGCCGCCGAGATCGAAGCGCTGGGTGTGGAGGTGAACGGCGTCGCAGCCGACATCAACACCAGTGAGGGAAGGGCAGCGCTGCTGGCAGCATGCCCCGACCCGGACATCCTCGTCAACAACAACTGGGGTCCGCCGCCGGGCGACTGGCTCTCGTTCGAATACGAGGATTGGCTGCGGGCGGTGGAGGCCAACATGCTGGCGCCAATCATGATGATCAAGGCGGTGGTACCCGCGATGCGGGAGCGGCGGTTCGGGCGGATCGTCAACATCACCAGCCAGATGGTCAAGTCGCCGTTTTCGGTGATGGGCCTGTCGGCGGGTGCCCGCGCCGGCTTGACCGCCGCCTGCAAGGCACTGTCGCGTGACGTCGCCGCCGACAACATCACGATCAACAACCTGCTCCCTGAGCGGATCGACACGGAACGGCAGGTGTACATGGCGCAGCGTCGAGCCGCCTCCGCCGGCATGAGCTACGAGGACGCCCGGGCCGAGATGGTCGAGAGTATCGCTGCCAAGCGGATGGGCCGGCCCGAGGAGTTCGGCGCCATGTGTGCCTACCTGTGCAGTGTCCACACCGGGTACATCTCGGGGCAGAACATCCAGCTGGATGGCGGGTCGTATCGGGGAACGATCTAGAGCCGTTGTCCTTCACGGGATCCCTTGCGAATCGGTCTATCCGTCGTTGCGGCGGTGACGACACCGGGTGTCACACGGCCGGACGGCTGTTCGAGCTGTACGTCGACGGCGTCTGGATTGAACCGACGTTCACCTTCACCCAACCATGTGCGCCTGGGCTACCGGGCGTCGACACCAGGTTCTGGGCCTTCAACCTCCCCGAGGGCCTCGACGAAGGTGACCACCGGTTCGACGGGCTGTGGTACTTGCCGTCGCGCTCGTGGGGGGAGACTCGTGGAGGAGTGCGACAACCCGAACACACCGGTCGTAGGCCTCGAGAGCAGCCTGACCCGTTCACTTCTACCAGGAGCCAAAGGTCGGGGACCGTTCGAGAGGAGGCGCGCCAGCACCCGCTCGCCGCCTTCGAACGGGCGGCGGGCGAGGCCCTGCTCACGCGTCAGCCGGGCCCTGCGCGTCTCCGGGCGTGGCCCATGGTGGTCGCCTGAGACCACTTCAGGCGCCTGCAGGGGGGGGGGGCTCGACGAGAAACGCGCCGGGGGCGCGTTTCTCGCGGGAGGGATGATCGGCGATGGCGAGCAGGATTCCTCGCCAGGAAGCCCGACCCCGGGGCGGTCGTCGGTACAGCGTGCCGTCGTGACGCCACCACTCTCCAAAGCCGTCACCCACGCATGGATTGGACAGGTAGGCGGCGGTCTGGAACGGCACGACCTCGAATGCGGGGGGACTTGTCCGGTGATGCCACCCCGGGCACACCGATGCCGCCTCCGTGGGGGATGGTTTCATCGTGCATCCCGACGCTCGAACGCGTAGCCGGGCCGTTCAGCGCCAAGCGTGGACGACGGGGCGCGGCCCCGGGAGCGCACCGACGAGCCTCTCGATGTCGGCGGTGTCAGTGGTCATGATCGGCTCCGAGAGCCTCACGGCGGTCACAACGAGATGAGCGTCGACCACGTCGCTCGTTCCGGCGCGGGCAAGGAGTGAGCCAACCGTCCGACCGTCGTCCATCGGATGCAGCTCGATCGCTTCCAGCAGTCTGGCGAGGCGTGCCTGCTGCGAGCCGTTGCGCCAGACCTGCGCGAGCACGGGGTGGGTCGAGTGGAGCTGTCTGCCCTTGGACTGGGCGGCTGTCAGGAACTCGCGGGCTCGACGCTCGCCCCGGTCGATGGAGACGAAGAACCCGGCATCGAGGATCACAACCCGTACTCGTCGATCATTCGATCGACAGCTGCTCGATCGACCGGACCATCCTCTCTCTCCCATTCGGCGAGCAGTTCGGCGAGTGCATCCTGCCGGGCTGTATTGGTGGCCAGCAGTCGGAGACCTGCCCTGAGAGCGCCGGATCGGCCGCCGTGGATCTCGGCGAGCCGGTCGAGCGTCTCCTCTTCCTCGGGATCGAGCCTGACGGTTGTAGTGGACACAGGTCGAATGTACTACGAACGTGCTACATCCGGAAGGGGTCTCCAGCGGGACGGCCGCCAACCGCGGCCTGTTCGTGGCGCAGCTCGAATCGCTCATCCAAACGCCGACCACGATTGATGCCGCCGCGCTCATCCACGACGATCGGATCGAGGTGGGCCTCGACTGCGGTTCCGGTGTCGTTGGGACGTCAAAGTGTCCCCGGATGGGTGGTGGACTTTCGGATGCTCCACCGGAGGGGTGATTGTCCGCGCCGTCATCAAAGCCCGGTAGCTGCTGCGGCGGCTAGGGAAGTCGCAATCGGTCGTTCAGATGGCTGACCGGTTGTGTAGGGGCTATTCGAATCTCCGGTTGGTCACTTCCCGGGGCGGCAGGTCATTTCGACGTCGGCGATGTCCACTTTCACTTCGTCGTCCACGATCGTGAGGTGGAACTTGAAGTGGAGACGCAGTGTTTGCTCGCCGTTGGTAATGGAGTTGTAGTGATCGACCTCGTTGTACTTGTAGACGTTGTCGGTTTCGAGGAAGAAACCCATACCGGCCATCTTGGAGGGTGACTGGAAGCCCGAGTCGGTGCGAAGCGCGACGTACCCAATAGCGTTGAAGTGGTAGTTCCCACTCGGGTTCGTCATCTCGTGCACGTACAGGACACCGTCGCCGTAGAAGTTCTCCGCCTCGACACCGAGGCACGGATTCGGGAGAACCTCCACGAAGCTGAACGGTATCTCCTCATGGACAGGGGAGTTCGTTGGGACTGCTGCCGCAGGGAGCGACATCGTCATCAGGGCGAAGACCGACAGCAGTGCGGCGATTCGGGTGCGCATGGCATGCTCCTCTCGGGCTCGGACGCACGCAACACGTCTCCCTGACTCATCATCAGCCTCGTCGGGGAGTCTGCGCAGAGCCGAAGGGCTCGAACAGGCGGAGAATGTGTCTCGGTCTCGGCGTGCGTGCACCTCAGAAGTCAAGCGCGCCCTTCGCCAACATCATGTGGCAGCCCTTGTTGACGTTGACGAGCTGGCTGATCCGGACGTCGGCGGCGAGGCTGCACAAGGTGTAGGCGTCCTCCGCGGACAGGTCGGTCAGTTCGCGGATCAGGCCGATCATCTCCCGGATCGCTTGGCGGGCGGCGTCGTCGAGATCGGCGTCGATGCCGATCGTGATGTGATGGGTTGGCGTTTCGGCCCGGGGCATGCTCAGCGAAAGGTCCTTCCGTACGACCAACTGGAAGGTGCCGCTCATCGACGTCTCGGCCGCCGACAGGCAGCTTTCTCCGTCGCCTTGAACCGCGTGGCCGTCCCCGATCATCAGGCCGGCTCCCGGGTTGAACACTGGTAGGAACAAGGTCGACCCGGGCCTGAGTTCTTTGATGTCGAGGTTCCCGCCGTGGGCCTGTGGTGCGATCGAGCCGATCGTTCCCCATTCGGGCGGAGGAAGTGTCCCCAGCACCCCGAAGAAAGGCGCCAGCGGTATGGGCGCTCCCCACGGCATGCGGGCGACGCCGGCCTCGGCGTCGAGTTCTATGCCCATCACCCGCTTCTTTGGGAAGTCCTCCGGGACGCTGCCGCGGAGCGGAATGATCATGTTCCAGGCCCAGTCTTGTCGCAGCCGAACGTCCAGGACCCGAATCTCGAGTGTGTCTCCCGGCTCGGCGCCCCGCACTCCGATGGGGCCGGTCATGATGTGACCGGGGAGGATCGGCCGGTGGTTCTCGATCAGCTCGCGGTGCTCGGGCAGCAGCCGCGACAGGTACTCGTCGGGGAACTGGCCGGGCGACCCGTGGACGGTGTCGACGTCGACCACGTCTCCGGAGTCGATCTCGATCACGGGTTCGAACGTGGCGGAGAACGCTCCCCATTTCAGCTGGTCGGCGACCGCTGGGAGGTGGTGCCGCACCATCACACGACGGCGGCCGGAGCGACCGCTTCGATATCGGTGACGACATCGATGACGACGGGGCGGTCCATCTCCAATGCCCGCTCCAACGCCGGGAGGAAGTCGGAGGGCTTCTCCACGCGGATGCCCACGGCACCCATGTCCTCGGCCACCCGGGCGAAGTCGACCTCGGTGAACACCCACAGCTCGCGGGCCTGCTCGCTCTGTTTGCCCCCGTAGGCACGGTCGAAGCCGCGCATCGACTGGTTGCCCGAATGGTTGTCGTTGACGACTGTCACCGTGTTGATCCCGAACCGAACGGCGGTTTCGATGTCGCCCACGTGGTACCAGAACCCCGAATCGCCGGTGAAACACACCACCGGTCGGTCGGGTGCACCGCATTTGGCTCCCAGAGCGGCAGGGAACGCCCAACCCAGGTGACCGGCGGAGCGAAGGTAGCTCTGTTCCGGCGAACGGACGTCGTAGAACCCGCCCATCCACATCCCGGCGTGCCCGGTGTCCACCACCACGATCGCGTCGTCGGGAACCGACTCGGAGAGGTCGGCGCAGATCCGTTCCGGCCGAATCGGCACCTGCTCCGAACCGAGCACCGACTCGTACTCGGCGTACCACTCGCCCACGATCGAACGACAACGTCGAATCCAGTCCGACCGATCGGGCGCCTCTCCGGCGAGTGCGATCATTCGGGTGATGGTTTCCCGGGCGTCGGCGTTGATGGCTACCTCGGCCGGATAGTTGCGGCCGATGGCATCCGGTCTGATGTCGATCTGGATGCAACGCCGACCCAACGGGGGCACCTGCCAGAAGTGGGTGGTCATCCCGCCGGTCTCGGTCCCGATGAACACGACCAGATCGGCTTCGCCGACCACCCGATTTGCGCTCGCCCGGGAGTACGTGCCGACCACGCCGATCGACAGGGGATGCGTCCCCGGCATCGAGTCCTTCCCATTCAGCGACGTTGCGACAGGCACGTCGAGCCGTTCCGCCAAGGCGATCAACGCGGCACCTGCTCCGGAGGCCCGGACCCCGCCGCCGGCAACGATCACCGGTCGAGCGGCGGCTTCGATGGCGGCGAGCGCCGCCGAGACCGATTCGTCGTCGGGCCGGGGGCGGAACGGGGGGACCCGGGCGAACATCGACTCCACCAACGGCTCCATGTCCGCCTCTTCGAGATCCACCTGGCCTTCGTTTCCTCGGAACTGGAGGTGAACCGGACCGGGAGCCCCGGTGGTGGCCTCGCGGAAGGCCTGGCGGATCATGTCGGGGAATCGATGGACCGAATCGACGGTGGCGTTCCATTTGGTGACGGGCTCGAATGCGGGAACGTCGTCGACTTCCTGATAGACCTGGCGGAACTTCGTGTTCGGATCCCGCCCGCCAGTCATGGCGATGACGGGTGAATGCGCCAGATGGGCGTCTCGGAGTCCCGCCGCCAAGTTGAATGCGCCTACCACCTGCGCCATACACACGCCCGGTTTCCCGGTGGCGCGGGCGTAGCCGTCCGCCATGTACGCCGCGGGCTTCTCGCCATGGGGTCGGATCCGCTTGATGCCGGTGCGCGCCTCGATCTCCACCATTGTCCGCCGGAGCACTGCGGGCACGTGGAACACGTGGCTCACCTCGTAGGCCTCGAGCATCTCGGCGAGGACGACTGCACCGGTGGTCATGGCTGCACCTCGAACGTTGCCGTGCCCGTCGTGGTGACGGTTCCGTCGGCCTTGCGGATCCACAGCTCGGCTTCGACCGAGCCCTCGACGGGATCGGACACCGTGCCCCCGCACTCCAGCGAGTCGCCCATGTATGCGGGAGCGAGATGGCGGTAGGTGATCGACCTGAGCTTTGCCGCCCGCCCGAGGAAACGTTGGGCTGCCTGCACCATGTACGTGCCTTGGAGCGGGCCATGTATGAGCAGACCGGGGTGGCCGTCGTTTTCGGTGGTGAACGGAAGGTCGTAGTGGATGCGGTGGATCAGCCACGACGATGCACTGAACAAGAAGAGGTCCACTGCGTCGGGGGTCCGGGTCACGATGGGGAGTTCGGTGGTCATCGGTAGATCCTCGTGAACTCTTCACGGGCGACCAGGTCGCCCTGCTGGTTGAGGAAGGTGAACTCCATCTTCACGAAGACGAGGTTCCCGGACCGGCCCTCCTTCTCGTACATCTCGAGGATCCGTTTCTTCACGGTGATGACGTCGCCTGCGACCACCGGGGCACCCAGCTCCATGTGGATCTCACCTGCCATGGCTCGTGTCGCCCCTACCGGGGGCACGTCGGCGGTGGCAGAACCGTCCGGTGCCAATTCGTCCCGTGGGACCAGGTGGGCGGCGTGCATCCGAATCACGTACGGAAAGAACGGTGGAGCGACGATGTCGGAGTACCCGGCCTCGTGTGCTGCCGCGGCGTCGAAATGGACGGGATCGGTCTCGCCGATCGCGTGCGCGTATTTGATGATGTCGCGCCTACCCACATCGAACACATAGTCTGGATAGGTCTGTTGGGCCCAAGCCCTGGCCTCATCGGTGATCATGCGTCCTCCTCATCGGGCCTCGCTTTGTGAGGCCGGTACCGGGTACCGGGTACCGGGTACTTGGACCGGAGCCGGCACTGCGGGCCTCGGTCTCCCTTCCGTCCCCTCCGGGGACACCTCCCCCGCTGGGGGAGGAAACAGGATGGTGGATTGGACGGATGTGGGAACTTGCGGGACCGGCGTTCTCGTGCCCCAACGCCAAGCGACTGGGGACTGGGGGCTGGGGACTGGCGACTGGGGACTGGGGGCTGGGGACTCATCTCACAGGCCCATCGTCTTGGAGATGATGTTGCGCTGGATGTCGGATGTGCCGGCGCCGATGACCCCGAGCCTCGACTCGCGGAAGTGCCGTTGCAGGTCGTACTCCATCGTGTAGCCGTAGCCCCCGAGGACCTGCAGGCCCATGTCGGCAACGGACTTGTACGCCTCGCAGGCGAACAGCTTGAGGATGGCGGCATCCCGCGGTGTGGCCAGACCCCGATCGAGGCGGGATGCGTACCGGTACACGAGCATCTCGGAGATCTCGGTCTGTACCTGCATGTCGGCGAGTCGGTGCGCAACAGCCTGGAAGTTGGAGATTGGCTGGTCGAACTGTCTCCGCTCCTTCGAGTACGCGATCGCGTCGGCCAGCGCCGCTTTGGCCGCTCCAGTCCTCGCGGCCGACAGACACAACCTCTCATACCGCAGGTACACGCCGAGATCCCGCCAGCCGTCGTGCAGAGTGCCCAGCATCATCGACTTGGGAACCCGAACGTCGGTGAAGGTGAGAAGGGCGGTACCGAGTGGCCAGTGGCCGAGTGTCTCGATGGGGCTCCATTCGAGACCGGGGGCCCTGGCGTCGACGAGGAGATTCGTGATTCCGTGGTGCTTCTTCTCGCCGGCTGCGGTCCTGGCGGCGACGACGGCGAGATCGCTCACCTTGAAGCCCGAAGTGAACACCTTCTGGCCGTTGAGAACGAACTCGTCGCCGTCCTCCTCGGCCTTCAGTGTGATAGAGGCAGCGTCCGAACCGGCGTCGGGTTCGGTGAGGGAGAAACACACCGACAGTTCGCCCGTGGCGACTTTGGGCAAGAGCTCCCGTTTCTGGTCTTCGGTGCCGTCGCGACTGATCGCCAGCCCACCCCAGGTGACGGCACGAAACACCCAGAACGACAGGTCGAGGAATGCCCGGCCGAGTTCTTCGAGCAGGATGGCGACCTCGACGGCACCTCCGCCGCTGCCCCCGTATTCCTCGGGGATGTTGATCCCAAGCCAGCCCTGCTCGCCGAGTTTGCGGTAGAGCTCGGTGGGTGGCCGGTGCTCGCGATCGCATTCCCGGACGTAGTCCCTGGTGATCTCCCGGTCGCAGAAGTCACGCACGGTGGCTCGGAAGAGCTCCTGTTCGGGAGAGAAGTCGATGTCCATGCAGCTGCCTTCCTTCGTGAGTCCCGGCAGCAGACAGGGCATGTCTCACTGATCGAGACGACGACTGTCACCGAGGCTACGGATCAAGAGGGATACTGTCAACCGGACTTCACCGACTGTTGACACCAGGTCGTTCTGGCTCGTATTCTGGGGTGCCAGGTTGCGTCTCATTTCGCGAGACGCGTTGTCGATACCTGGAGGTTTGTGTGTCAGAGGCGCCCACCATCGAAACGATTCGGGAGCTCTGTGAGCAGTACGGCAACTGGGGTCGCTGGGGAACCGAAGACGAAAAGGGAACCCTCAACCTCGTCCGGCCCGAACACGTGGTATCCGCCGCTCGACTAGTTCGTGATGGCCGCACGATCACGATGGCGCTGCCGTACGACGAGAACGGCCCCCAAACCGGCAACCTCGGCCGGTTCAACCCGATCCACCTGATGATCAGGGACGGAGCCGACGCCATCGCCGGATCGTCCATCCGCGACTTCTACGGGGGCGTCGACAAGCACTTTCGCGGGACCGACGATCTGATCATCATGCCCCTCCAATCCGGGACGCAATGGGATGCCCCCGGGCACGTCGTCTTCGAGAACAAGATCTACAACGGCTTCGGCGCCGAGTGGGTCAGCAGCAAAGGGGCGCTGAAAGGTTCGGTCGCGAACGCGTGCGATTCCATGGTTGGACGCGGAGTACTGCTCGACGTCGCCCGAGCACGCGGGGTCGACTGGCTCGAGCCCGGTTATGCGATCACCGGTGAGGATCTCGACCGTGCGTGTGAACTGGCAGGACTCGAGGTCGGCGTCGCGGACTTCGTGTTCATCCGGACCGGAGCGATGACGAGGGCACGCGCCGCCGGGACGTGGGGCGACTACGCGGGCGGAGACGCCCCGGGCCTCGGCCTCGAGAGCGTGCCCTGGGTCGCCGAACGAGACATCGCAGCGGTCGCCACCGACACCTGGGGTCTCGAGGTGCGACCGAACCAGACGCCGGACGTCGCGCAACCGCTCCACATCGTGTTCATCACGGCGATGGGCCTTTGGCTCGGCGAGATATTCGACCTCGACCCGCTCGCCGAAGACTGTGCAGCCGATGGCGTCTACGAGTTCATGTTCTGCGGACCGCCCCTCCCGTTCACCCGGGCGGTGGGGTCACCCTTGAATCCAATGGCAATCAAGTGAGAGGTTGATTCGATGGAGGCACTCCGCTCCATGTTGTTCACGCCGGGTCACCGGATGGACCTCATCGAAAAGGCGATCCGATCGGGCACCGACGCCGTGATCATCGACATCGAGGACGCCGTCGCCCTCGATCAGAAGCCCACCGCCCGGGCCCTGCTCGAGCAGCTTCCCGATTCGCCGGTGCCGCTGTTCGTAAGGACGAATGCGGTCGAGACCGGCTTGATGTGGGACGACGTGGTGGCGGCCGGGAAGGCGGGCGTGGATGGGCTCGTCATCCCCAAAGCCGAACAGCCGGGGGTGATCAAAGAGATCGACGGTGCGCTCACTGCTCTCGAAATGGCGTTCGGCCACGAGGCGGGAAGTATCGGGATCATCCCACTCATCGAGAGCGGGTTGGGTGTCCGCAACACGTACGACATGGCGATGGCCTCCACCCGGGTCGAATGCGTGATGTTCGGCGGTGGTGAGCAAGGCGACCTGGTCGCCGACCTCGGCTGCGAGTGGACACCCGAAGGCACCGGACTCATGCAAGCGCGGTCCCAAGTGCTGCTGTCGTCCCGGGCGGCGGGGATCCAGCATCCGTTCGAGGCTGTGTTCATGGATTTCCGGAATCTCGATGCGCTGCGGGTCGAGAGCGAGTTGGCCCGCACGCTCGGCTATGTCGGAAAGGTCGCCATCCATCCGGCACAGGTTGCCGTCATCAACGACGTCTTCACGCCGAGCGCCGACGTCGTCGCGTATCAACGGAAGGTGCTGGAGGCGTTCGAGCAGGCAGAGGCAGAGGGCTCCGCTTCGATCGCCGTCGACGGACGCATGGTCGATTATGCAGTCGCCCGGGTGGCCCGGGTCGTCATCGCACGAGCGGAGGCCGCCGAGCGCGCAGCCGCGAGACAGCAGCAGGCTGAATCATGACGAGGAGTCGGTACATCGAAGGCGGTGTCGGTGTTGCCGTGGTCGGAGCGGGGACGATCGGATCGCTCCGCGCGGAGATCGCCCACCGGCATCCATCGGTCAACTTCCTGGCGGTGGCGGACATCGACGAAGCCAAGGCCAAGCGACTCGGCGAGTCGTGCCAGGCCGACCTGGTGGCGACCGATGCGATGGACATCGTCACCCGTGACGACGTGGATGCAGTGATCATCGCCTCCACCGAAAACGCCCACTACGAGCCGGCGATGGCTGCGGTCCAGGCGCGCAAACCGGTCCTCATCGAGAAGCCATTCACCATCGAACTCGACGAAGCGCACAAGCTGATGGCGGCCGCCGAGGAATACGGGGTCCGTATCTACACCGGTTTCACCCAGCGGTTCCGGCGCCGGTACCTCGCCATCAAAGAGCACATGCTCAAGGGATACGTCGGCGATGTGACGAGCGTGAAGGCCACCATCTACCTGGCGGAGTCGGTGGCCCAGTCGGTGATCAGCCGCGCCAACTCGACCACCCCGTCGGTGAACACGATGACCTACCTGTTCGACCTCCTCAACTGGTATCTGCCCGACCGGCGCCCCACCACTGTGTACGCCGCCGGGAGCACCAAGGGGAAGATCTACGAGCAGTACGGGACCGTTGACTCGACCTGGTGTGTGCTCACCTACGACGACGGGACGGTTGCCAACCTCGGCGTCAGCTGGGAGTTGCCAGAGTTCTGGCCCGCGTACGTGGCGAGCATGGACTTCGAGGTGTTCGGCCGGGACGGCACCATCAGCGTGAAGGACGACCATCGGGACGTGCTCATGGCGTCGCACAAGTCGATCCCATCGCCGTACGTTCCGCGGGCGACCATGAACGTGGCGATGCTCGGCTCGTACATGCCGGGCGACTGGGCGCTCGGCGAGCACTTTGGTGCCATGCAAGAGGAGACGCACGCCTTCATCAACGCCGTCGGACAGAACCGCCAGGATCCGATCCTCGCCACCGGCCAGGAGGGCTTCGACGTGCTCAAGATCTCCCGGGCCGTCGACGAGTCCGCGAAGATCCGCAAGGTGGTGACCCTGGAGTGGTAACGATGAACACTCGCTTTGGCCGACACCAGCCGACCTGGGCTTCGGTAACGCGCGCGTGGCCAGCCGACTCGCTGACTTGGGGACTTGATGACTCGATGACTGGCTCCCCGTGTTGAACGGAATCACGATCATCGAGCTGGGGCAGGTGATCGCCGGCACATTCGGTGGATCGATCCTCGCCGAGCTCGGAGCCGAGGTCATCAAGGTCGAGCCGTTCACCGGGGACACCGCCCGCAACCCCAAGATCGCTCCGCTCGGCGGTGAGAGCGCCATCCACTTGTTCATGAACCGCGGCAAGAAGAGTGTCGTGCTCGATCTGAAGAGCTCGGAAGGTCTCGACATCTTCTACCGGCTGGTCGACCGGGCAGATGTCGTGGTCGACAACTTCCGGCCCGGTGTGATGCAGCGGCTGGGGATCGACCACGAAACCCTCAAACAGCGGAACCCCGACATCATCACCGTGTCGGTCACCGGATTCGGAGAGACGGGGCCCGCTCGGGACAAGGCGGCGTTCGATCTCGTGGTGCAGGCGTATTCGGGGCACATGGACATCACCGGTGAGCCGGACGGTCCACCATCGCGTGTCGGGGTCCCGATCGCCGACCTGACAGGCGGGATCTTTTGTTGCATCTCCGTCCTGGCGGCGCTCGCCGGCCGGGGCCTCAACGGGGAAGGCAGGCATGCCGACGTGGCCATGCTCGACGGCCTGATCACCCTGCTCGGGTACGACGCCCTCGACCACCTGAACACGGGTAAGGCAGTCAACCGCCAGGGCACCGCCCACGCACACATGGTCCCGTGGCAGGCTTTGGAGACGTCGGACGGGTACGTCGTGGTCGCCGCCCGGGACGAGAAGTTCTGGCGCAATCTGTGCGACGCCATCGACCGGCCGGACCTGAAAGAGGACCCGAAGACGATCGACAACGCCGCCCGTCTCGCCAACCGCGACTACGTGGTCCCGATCCTGGAAGACGCGTTCCGGCAAAAGACCAAAGCCGAGTGGGTGAGGATCCTCGACGAGTTCGACATCCCGTCGGCCCCGGTCAACGACTTCGCAGGTGTGTTCTCGGATCCCCAGACCCAGGAGCGCGGCATGGTCGCCAGCTACGACCACCCGACACTCGGCGAGGTTCGGTATCCGCCGTCGCCGGTGAAGTTCTCCGACTGGGAGATGCCTCGGAACCCTGCCCCGATGCTCGGTGAGCACACCGAAGAGATCCTCACCGAGCGGCTCGGGTTGTCGCCGGAAGATGTCGCCCGGCTCGAAGCCGACGAGGTGGTGGCTGTGTGGCGACCGGAGGTGTGACCTCCGAGCGGCCAGTCGCCACGCTGCTCCAGGCGACGCTGTCGATAGTGCTCGGCGCGCTCCCCATCTTCCTGACCGGGGCCATGGCCGTGTTCATCAGGCCCGAACTCGGGTTCGGCGAGTCCGAACTGGGTGCGCTCGCCACCCTCTATTACGTAGCCTCGGCGTCCACCACCATCCCCGGTGGCCGGCTGGCAGAGCGTCTCGGCGGCCCCAAGGCCATGGCGGCCGGTGCCGCCCTCAGCATGCTTGCCTCCCTCGGCATCGCTGGGTTCGCGCGGTCGTGGGCGGCGATGGCGGTATTCCTCGTGATCGGCGGGATCGCCAACGGCGTCGCGTTCCCGGCGTCCAACCTCGCCATCGCCCGGGGCTTCCCGCTGCGACGCCAGGGCGTCGGCTTCGCGATCAAGCAATCCGCCGGGCCGTACGCGACTCTCCTCGCAGGAATCGCGGTGCCTGCGATCGGGCTCACCATCGGTTGGCGGTGGGCGTTCGCCCTCGCCGGTGTGGCAGCGATCCCGATCGTCGCCGGCGGATCCAGGCGAGAGACGGGACTGCCGGTTCGGCGTGGCATGCGCTCCGACGTCCCGGGCGGACCGGTGTGGATGCTGTCCTTTGGAGCGTTCTGCGCGGTGAATGCCTCGGCGTCCTTGGGCGCCTTCTACGTCGAGTCTGCGGTGTCGGGAGGACTCGACGCAGGAGTGGCCGGACTGTACCTCTCGGCCGGGAGTGGCATCGGTGTTCTCATCCGCGTCGGATGGGGTCTCATCGCCGATCGCCACCGCGGGGTTCATTTCGGTTTGTTGACAGCGATGCTGGCCGGAGGAGCCGTGGCGTTCGCGGCGATGGGTCGAAGCTGGAGTGCACCCGGTCTCTTCTTCATGACCTTGCTCGTCTTCGGCACCGCCTGGGCCTGGCCCAGCCTCCTCAATTTCGCGGTGGTGACTCGGGTACCCGACGCGCCGGGTATCGCTTCGGGCATCCTCGGGGCCGGACAGTTCGGCGGTGGCATCCTTGGCCCTCTCACGTTCGGCGTGATCGTCGAGCGGGCCGGCTACTCGATGGCGTGGGCCTTCGGAGGAGTGATGGTCGCCCTGGCGGCGGTTTTCGTTGCGATCGGAGGCAGGATGTTGGAAAGGAGACAAGCATGAGGTTCGGGACGTTCGTTCCGCAAGGATGGAAGATGGACCTGGTTGGAATCCCCGTCGATCGCCAGTGGGATCGCATCACGGAGACGGCCTCGACCATCGAAGAACTCGGATATGACTCGATCTGGGTGTACGACCACTTCCACACCCACCCGGTTCCCTCTCAGGAGTCGGTGTTCGAGGCGTGGACGCTGATGGCGGCTCTTGCGGCGACCACCAACCGGGTCCGACTTGGTCAGATGTGTACCTGCATCCCGTACCGCAACCCGGCTCTCCTCGCCAAGATCGCAGCTTCGGTGGACGCCATCTGCAAGGGCAGACTCGACGTCGGCATCGGGGCGGGGTGGTCCGTCGGGGAGTTCAAAGGGTACGGCTACGACTACCCATCCGACGGTGTTCGGCTCGACATGCTGGAAGAGGCTGCTCAGGTGATGAAGGCCATGTGGACGACCGATGTCGCTCATTTCAACGGAGACCGTTATCGGCTCGACGGCGCGATCACTCGCCCCAGGTCTTTGCAGGATCCCCATCCACCGCTGTGGATCGCCGGCGGCGGCGAACGGCGGACACTGCGCATTGCCGCCGAGTACGGCGACTTCTCCAACTTCTCGGGCGACATCGACAACTTCCGGCACAAGTCCAACGTTCTGGCGGGCCATTGCGAGGCGATCGGGAGGGACTACACGGAGATCGGTCGTTCGGTCCACATGATGTCGGTCATCGGTCGAGACGATGCGGACCTGGCGCGCAAACTCGCAGTAGCGGGTGAACGGCGGAACTGCAGTGGCGAGGAGTTCGCCGAAGAGCATTTCGCGGTCACGGTGGATCAGGCCGTGGACATGCTGGGCGACTATCGAGCGGAAGGTTGTTCCGACATGATCCTCTACTTCTACGACATGGGTCGCTACGACAGCCTCGAACTGTTCGCCACCGACGTGATGCCTCAACTGAGGGCCTGAGATGTCGCTCGCACGGCTGCTGTCACCTGAGGCGATCGCCGTCGTCGGGCTGTCCGCCGACCCGTCGAAACACGGAGGAAGGGTCGTCGCCAATCTGAAGAGGCTCGGTTTCCGGGGTGAAGTCTGGGGCGTGAACCCTGGGATGCCTGACGTGCCGGGCGTCGAGGTGTTCGCATCGCTCGACAGGCTCCCCTCGTCGCCCGACCTGGTGGTGTGTGCCATCCCCGCCGGGGCCGTACCCGGCACCGTTCGAGCCGCCGGAACGGTACAAGCGGGCGGCGTGGTGGTGTTCGCCGGAGGATTCCGCGAGGTCGGCGAGGACGGCGCGGCGCTCCAGGACGATCTCGTTGCGGCGGCGAGGGAGGCGGGCGTTGCCGTCCTCGGGCCGAACTCCGGTGGTGTGATCCGCCCATCGGTGGGGCTCGCTGCCAGCTTTCTGACGTGTCTCGACCGGCCGGCCTCCGAGGTCAGACCGGGCCCGGTGGGTCTCGTCACTCAGAGCGGAGGTACCGGGAGCTACGTGCACAACCTTGCCGCCGAACGCGGGAGTGGTCTCGCCGTGTCGGTGTCGACCGGCAACGAGGCCGTGTCCGGCCTGTCCGACGGTATCGATGCTCTCGTCGAGTTGGATGAGGTGAAAGTCATCGCCCTGGTGATGGAGACCGTCCGCCGAGGGCGGGCGTTCATGGAATCGGTCCAGCGGGCCCACCAGGCCGGCAAGCCGGTGGTGGCATGCCGGATCGGATCGAGTCCCCGGGGCGAACGGCTGATGACCACCCACACCGGGGCCATGGCGGCGCCGTCGAAGTTGCTCGACGGGGTTCTCGATTCACTCGGGGTCACCGTCGCCGAAACTCCGGAAGAGATGCTCGCCGTTGCCGAGGTCATGGCCCGCGCCGGTGAGGTCGGTGGCGAGCGCATCGGGGTCATCACGCACTCGGGTGGCATCGCAATCCTGCTGAGCGATCTCGCCGACCGGATCGGCCTGGAGCTGCCGCAGCCCTCAATGGCCCTGGCCGGGGAGCTGGCGCCGTTCCTACAACTGGGGACCGCGGCAAACCCGCTGGACATGGGCGCCATCATCGGTGGGCCCGGTCGCTTCGCCGACGTGGTCGAACGGTTTGCCGCATCAGGGGAGTTCGACGCCGTTCTCGCCGTTTCCACGGCACACCCACCTGCGCACACGGTGGAGCGGGCGGAAGGACTCGTCGCTCTGGACCCTCAGGTGCCTGTCGTCCATCTGTGGATGGCGGGCGACGTGGCCGATGCCGGGCTCCAGATGCTTCGGGCCGCGGCCCTGCCGGTGGTCACCGAACCTCGGGCGGCCATACGAGCCATGGGCGGTCTGGGGCGGACGCTTCATCGGACGGTGCCGTCGGAAACACCTCGGACGCCGATGCCGGCCGTCCCTGCGACGGAACACGCTGCGAAGGAGGTGCTGGCGTCGTGGGGTCTCACCGTGGTCGAGGGCGGGCTTGCAGGCTCGGTTGATCAGGCGGTGGCGCTGGCATCGTCGCTCGGGGGCCGGGTCGTCATGAAGGTCAGTTCCCCAGACATCCCGCACAAGACAGACGTGGGCGGAGTGGTCCTGGGTATCGGAGATCCGGCAGCTGCCCGACAGGCGTACCAACAGATCGTGACCGGGGTGTCCGGGTTGCGTCCCGACGCCCGGATCGAGGGTGTACGTGTGGAACGAATGACGACCGGTGTGGAGGCGATCGTCGGGATGATCACCGACCGTCTGTTCGGCCCGATGGTGATGGTGAGTCTGGGGGGAGTGGCCACCGAGGGCCTCGGGGTGGAGCGATGGGGTCCGGCTCCCGTGGATCCCGAGTACGCCCGCCGTATGGTGGAAGGCGTTGCAGGTCTAGAGGCGACGCTTGGGCGCCGGGGCGACCCGGGCGTGGCTGTCCGGGCGCTTTCCGAGCTGGTGGCCCGGGCCTCCGAGCACTTTGTTGCCAGTGGATTGCTGGAGGTGGAGATGAATCCGGTGGCCTGGAATGGCGAGCGTTGGGAGATCCTCGACGCCGTTATGAGAGGAGAGTGACGATGGGACGGCTCGATGACAAGGTGGCTGTGGTCACCGGCGGTAGCAAAGGAATCGGTGCGGCGATCGCAAGTGCCCTGGCGTCGGAAGGAGCTGACTGCCTCCTGGCGGCGCGAACGGCTGCAGACCTCGAGACCAGATCCGGCGCCATCGCCGCCGAATCCGGGCGGCGGGTCGAGTGGGTGGCAGGCGATCTCAGGACAATGGAAGGTTGCGCTGCCCTGCACGACGCAGCCGTCGATCGGTTTGGCGGGGTCGACATCCTCGTCAACAGCGCGGGCGCAACGAAGGCAGGCCCGTTCCTCGAACTGCCCGACGACGACTGGATTGACGGGTTCGCCCTGAAGTTCCACGGCGCGGTCCGCCTGTCGAGGTTGTTCTGGCCGCAATTGAAGGAGCGGCACGGGACGGTCGTGAACGTCATCGGAGGGCTCGCACGTACGCCGACGCCCGACGTGGCGATCGGTGGGGCCGTCAACGCCGCCTTCGCCAATTTCAGCAAGGCGCTTGCCGGGCTGGGTCTCCGCGACGACGTGAACGTGAACACCATCCACCCCGGCCAAACGAGAACCGAGCGGCACCACACGCTCATGAAGGCGCGAGCGGAGGCGGCTGGGACGACTCCCGCGGAGTTCGAACAGCAGATCATCGATCGGCAAGGGATCCGTCGTCTTGGTGAACCCGGGGACGTTGCCGCCCTCGCCGTGTTCTTGTGCCTGCCCGAATCACGTCATATCCAAGGTGCGTCGATCGCTGTCGATGGCGGAGGGACCCAGGGACTGTTCTGAGTCTGCCTATCCTCCCGGCTGCCCGACCGGAGGGAGACGGACATGGCAACTGGAGGCGGCACCAAGGCGATCGTCGCCGCAATGGCGGCGAACGGCTCGATCGCGGTGGCCAAGTTCGTCGCGTACCTCGTGACGGGCTCGGCGTCGATGCTGGCCGAGTCGATCCACTCCGTGGCCGACACGTCGAACCAGGGACTGCTGCTCCTCGGGGGGAAGCGGGCGAAGAAGATCGCCGACGATGAGCACCAGTTCGGGTACGGCCGCGAGCGGTACTTCTGGGCGTTCGTCGTGGCCCTCGTTCTCTTTGCGTTGGGCGGTGTCTACTCGCTGTACGAGGGGATCGAGAAGGTCAGGCACCCACACGAGGTCTCGTCCCTGTCGTGGGCGATCGGAGTCCTGCTGGTGGCGATCGTGGCGGAGGGGTTGAGCTTCCGGACCGCCATTCGTGAGGCCCGTCCATTGCTCGCCGGACGTTCGTGGTGGCAGTACATCCGAACTTCGCGTGCCCCGGAACTACCGGTCGTGCTGTTGGAGGACGCCGGGGCGCTCTTCGGCCTGATCCTCGCACTCATGGGGGTGTCGATGGCGGCGATCACGGGCGACCCCATCTGGGACGGCATCGGCACGCTGTGCATCGGCGTGCTGCTGTTGGTGATCGCATCGGTCCTCACCTTTGAGATGCGGTCGCTGTTGATCGGCGAAGCAGCCACACCCTCGGATATCGCCAAGATGATGGCGGCGGCCACCAGTGCACCGCACGTTGCACGGATCATCGACATGAAGACCCAGCACATCGGACCTGAGGACTTGCTCGTGGCGGGGAAGATCGAATTCGATCGGGGGATGTCGACTTCCCAGATCGCCGACGCCATCGACGGTGTGGAGGCGGCGATTCGCCGGGTGTTGCCCCACGCCCACCGGATCTACCTCGAACCCGACCTGTACGACGCCAATCACGTCGACCACGGGGACGGCGCCCCCGCGCACTGACATCGGGGCCTCGCTTCGCTCGGTGCGCCACGCGCCGTGGGCCAGAAGCTGTAGCCGCGGCGTTCTGCTTATCGCAAGGCGTCGAGATTCTGCGGTCTCTACCCTCCGGTGATGGGAGTAGAAGTCACGTTCTACGACGACCCGGCGGTGTTCGCTGAGCTCGCCGAGCCGCTTCTTGCCGCGGACCCGCTGTCGACGACGGTCATCGGGACGGTCGCGAGGATCACCGCGGATTCCCGGTCTCGCGGGGAGGTGTCGGAGCGGTCCGAGTGGTGGGCACTTGTTCGAGAGGATGGAGTCCTGGCTTCAGCCGCCATGCTGGCGGAAGGCGGCAGGGCCGTCGGGATGTTTGCCGGTCCGATGTCAGACCGAGCTGCCCATGCGATCGCAGGGGCCCTTCTCGACCGTGGCGAGATTCCGGTCGGAGTCAATGGCGCTCTGCCCGCCGCTCGCTTGATCGCCGATCGCCTCGCGGCAGCGACCGGTCGGGCGGTGGGCGTTCTGCAGCGCTCGCGGCTTCACCTCCTTGGAGAGTTGATCGAACCAGCCGGAATTCCGGGCAGGGCGCGGCTCGCCCGCATCGAGGACGTGGAGGTGGTGCGACCATGGCTGGAGGTGTTCGAAGCCGAAGCCGCCATCCAGGCCGGACGAGATGACCCGGGACCAGAAACCGTTCCCGCCACGTCCGTGGTGCGTTTGGTCGAGCAGGAGCGGTTGTGGGTGTGGGAGCACGAAGGCCAGGTCGTGCACGCAACCGGCCACAACCCTCCGGTCCATGGCGTGGCCCGGATCGCACCCGTCTACACGCCGCCCGACTTTCGCGGGAAGGGGTTCGCCAAGGGGTGCGTGGCCGCCGTATCGCGCCATCTCACCGATCGTGGCCTCCAGGTGTGCCTGTACACAGACTTGGACAATCAGACGTCGAATCACGTATACGCCACGCTCGGGTTCATGCCGTTCGTCGATCAGGCCGACCACGTCTTCCTGTGAACCGGTGCGAGGCCTCACGGACCCCTGGAGTTGTCCCCTTGGGGGAAGGTCCCTGCCATCGACCGAAGAGAGATGGCAGGTAGGGGGAATGCTCAACGCGGAACCACACTGTGAGGTGGACACCCGCAACCCGCCGGCACCAGGAGACTCGCAACGGCGCCATCCCGCGGGACCTGGCACACAAGAAACCCGCCTCCCGCGTTGAGAAGCCCCGTACCTCCCGGCCTCCGGCCGGCAGGAACCTTCCCCCCTCGCTCCGCTCCGGGGGACAACTCAGGTCAGGAGCAGGCTGATCTCTTCGGGGGTGGCGCCGGCGGCTTGGGCGAGAGAGGCGAGGTCGATGGCGGCGCCACCGGACTGGGCCGATTGAACCGACGCTTCCACCACCATGGTTGCCCGCAGGCCCGCAACGACGTCGACCTCCATCGTTCCGGCAGGTAGTTCCTCCAGTTGCTCTCTCAACGGGTCGCCCTTGCCTGTCGGGAGGGGCGTTCGTTCCCCATCGGTGGGATGGAGCCAGGCCTCGCCGAAGTCGTCGACGTCGCCGCTCGTCCACCTGCGGTGGTCGAGGCGATACGTGAGGTTGCCGCCTGTTGCCAGGAGCTCGACCGAGAAGTACCCGGGGGTCGTCCAACTGCTCGTCACGCTCGACACGGCCCCTGAGGCGTGCACCATCGTCACCGCCGCCAGGTCCGGCATCGTGGGACCGAGCGTGTCATGACGGAAGCGGGCATTCACCGAGACCGCTGGGCCCAGCAGGTACAGCATGTTCTCGACCTGGTGGATACCCACTTGGATGAGAACGCCGGCCTCGGACCCACGGGCCGACCGGTGCCAGGCATCGGGCCTCATGTGGGCGCTCCGGTTGTTGGAGAAGTCGGCATGGGCGAGGCGAACCCTGCCCGATTCGCTCGACTCGAGCCAACGTTTCGCCGCCCGGAGGCCGGCCAGGCGGCGGGGATGATGAGCGACACCGACGGCCACGCCGGCTGAAACCGCAGCACGCAAGAGGGTGAGACCTTCCGCGGTGTCGACGCTCACAGGTTTGTCGATGAGGGCAGGCTTGCCGGCTCTGACGGCGGCGAGGGCATGTTCGACGTGGAGGTCGTTGGGTGTCGATATCACGACCCCGTGGACGTCCGGGTCCGACAGCAACTCGTCGATCGACCCGGCGGTCCGATCGACGCCATACCGCCGCTGGTAGTCGTCCCTGGCAGCCTCTGTCCGAGCGAAGCAGCTAACGATGCGAACGCGGTCGGAGCGAGCAGCGGCGTCCCCGTGGGCGTTGGCCCACCGGCCCAGCCCGATCATGCCGATACCAAACACGTCAACCACCTCTCCTCAAGCGTTCCGTCAAGGCTCGTGCCGATTCGGCGACCGCAGTTCCGATCTCGTCGATCTGGGCGGTGTCGAGCCTGCTCAGCGGGGTGGTGAACACCACCGAACCCTGGCAGCGGCCGTGTTGATCGAAGAAGGGTGCGGCGATGGAAGCACCTCCGGCGACCCGCTCCTCTTTGCTCACCGTGAACCCCCGGTCCCGATCACCTCGGGCCAGCTCGACGAGTTCGTCGACATCGGTGATCGTGGTCGACGTGAGAGTCTCCAGCGATCGGTCCCCGAGAACGGCGCGGATCTGTCGGTCGTCTAGCCCGGCCAGAATCGCCCGGCCGGCGGCTCCTGCGTGGAGCGGAACCGGGCGGCCCAGCTCGATGACGAATCGGAGAGGCTTGGAACTCTGAATCTCATGGGTGAAGACTGCGACATCACCGTGAAACGCGCACACGTAACACGTCTCGTCGAAACGGTCGACGAGAGCGCTCAGCACCGGCCCCACGATCTCGGGCAAGGTGTCGCGGGCACCGAGGACCCGGCTCAGCACGAAGAGTCGCGGACCCGGCACATACCCTTCGCTCGTTCGCTCCAGCACGTCGAGCTCGGTGAGTTGGAGGAGGATGCGCCCGACGGCGCTGCGGTCGATGCCGAGTGACCTGGCGAGACCACGGGGGCCGACTGGCTCGGCCGCATCGACCACCGCTTCGATGACCCGCATCATCCGTTCGATGAGGCTCGTGGGTGCTCGGGTGTCTGCTGCCATGTCGAAGTGTGTCACGCTGCGGTGATCGAGTCGAGCGCTGCGAGATCATCGGGGGTTGGTGTCCAGTCGGCGGCGGCCACGTTGGACACCACCTGCTCGACTCGCGTGGCACCAGGGGTCACGGAGGGAACCTCGGGTTGTGCGACTAGCCAACCCAAGGCCACCTGCACCATCGACAGTCCTCGTTCGGAGGCGAACTCGCCGATCCGTTCGGCGATGTCGTAGTTGCGGTCGACGAGGAAGCTCTGGTACCGGTCCATTGTGAGCCGCCCTTCGATCGGGACGTCACGACGAACCTTTCCGGTGAGCATGCCGTTGGCGAGTGGGTAGAAGGGGAGCAGCGCCATGCCTTCCCGGAGGGCGAGGTCGGTGAGACCATTCGTCTGCGGGTCGCGATGGATGAGGCTGTACTGGACCTGGTTCGATACGAACGGCCTCCCACCCTTCTCTCTCGCGAAGTCGAGGGCTGCGGCGGTCTGGGCGGCATCGAGATTCGAGCAGCCGATCTCTCGTACCAGTCCCTCCTCGACGAGCTCCCACATGGCTGTGAGGGTGTCGCCGATGGGCGTGGAAGGATCGGGCTTGTGTAGCTGATACAGATCGATCCATGTGGTGCCGAGTTGGTCGAGGCTCCTACGGATTGCCCCGCGGACGTACTCCGGCCGGGCGCCTCCGGATCCCTCGACGTCGGGGACCGGCATCCCGAACTTGGTCGCAACCAGCACCTCCGAGCGTCGCGACCCGAGGGCACGTCCGAGGAATGACTCCGACCGTCCTTCGCCGTAGTTGTCCGACGTGTCGAAGAAGTTGACCCCTGCATCGAGAGCGGCGTCGGCGACCACCCGGCTGGCGGCGGCATCGAGGGCGCGGCCGAAGTTGTTGCAGCCGAGACCGATGACCGACACCTCGAGTCCGGCGAGTCGGGTGTATCTCACAGTGGACGCAGAAACGTCTCGGCGTTGGTCTGGAGCACCTTCGTCCGGTTCTCGTCCGAGAGGCTGATCGCGTCCACCCCACCGACCGGATCGACGGACGCCATGTCGAAGGGATAGTCCGAGCCGAGGACGACGTGGTCCCACCCCACCCGGCGGCCGAGGAAGTCGAGCGACAACGGATCGTGGGTGAGTGTGTCGAACCACATCTTCTTGAAGTAGGCGCTGGGGGGCGTGTCCGCGATGACCTGTACGGCTTCCGTGCGGACGCTCCAGCCGTGGTCCCACCTCCCGATCTGATACGGCAGGAATCCTCCACCGTGCACCCACCCGAATCGCAGGTTGGGATAGCGCTCGAGGACGCCGCCGAAGATGAGGTAGCCCATGGCGATGGTCGACTCGAGTGGCTGGCCGATGAAGTTCTGCAGGTAGTACTTCCCGAGGCGGTCGGCGCCGGCGAGCATCCGCTGGTCACCGTGGACCCACACAGGCAGGTTACGGGCCTCCATGGCCGCCCAGAAGGGTTCGAGTTCGGCAGCGTCCAGGTTGACCCCGTTGATGTTGGTGCCGATCTGGATCCCGCGCAGCCGCGGGAATGCCTCGATGCGGTCGAGCTCAGCGAGCGAGGCGTCCACATCCTGGAGGGGGAGGGTTCCAAAGACGTGGAATCGATCCGGGTTCGAGTCGCTCAGGGCCAAGAGGTGATTGTTCTGGATGGTGGCGAACTCGGCTCCCACGTTGGCGGGCGCGTGATAGAAGTAGTTGGGGGGCGCGATCGCGATGACCTGAACGTCGACACGCTGATCATCCATCTCGCTGATCCGAACCTCCGGGTCGAAGATCCCGCGGGGAAGCGGCCCGAGACGAGCGCGTCCGGGATACGCCAGGTACGTGACGCCTTCCTCCTCGAACAGGCTCGGCCCGTGGTCCGGGTGCGCTGCAGCCATCTCGGACAGGGCGTCGGGAACGAGAGCGTGGGCGTGGACATCGTAGGTCGTCATCGGTGGGCTCCTTTTGCTGTCAGTCGTCCCAGTTGGCGAACGACCCGTAGCCGGGATGTCCGAACTGGTTGGGGATTTCGATGAGTGTGGGCCGGTCGGTCTCGAGGACCGACTCGAGTGTCGCTCCTACGTTCGACAGGTCGTCGACGAGCAGGCCACGAGCGCCGAACGCCTCGGCGACCGCCACGAAGTCGGGTGGCACGAGGTCGACGGCATTACGCCGACCGTAGAGATGGTCTTGGTGGCGGCGCTCGACTCCATATCCCCGATCGTTGAAGACCATGACGATGACGGGGATGTTCTCTTGCACCGCAGTCATCAGGTCCTGGATAGTGAACATGATCCCGGCATCCCCGACGATGGTGATACACGGCGTGTCGGGTCGGGCAACCTTTGCGCCGATGGCGGTGGGCAATGAGGAACCCAGCGTGCCGAACCCGGACGGAACGAACCAGGTCCGAGGGGAGTACGCCTTCCAGATCGACCGGGCCCAGAACGCAATCGTGGTCGGGTCGTTGAAGACGAGAGCGTCGTGAGGGAGCGCCGATCGGATCTGGTCGAGGACCTGGATCTCGACTGGTTCGCCCACCCTGGCATGGATACGTCGAAGGGCGTCTGCCACGTCGGCACTCCGCCACTCCTGCTGTTCGAATCCGATGTCCGTGAGGGCCGTGTCGATGGCTTCGAGCGAGAGGGCGGCGTCTCCGACTACGCCTGCTCGCACCCGATAGTTCCGCCCGATCTCGCTGGGGTCCACATCGATCTGGATGATGGGGACGGGGATGTCGAGTGACCAGCCGCCTGTAGGGAAGTAGGAGAAACGCGTTCCGACGGCGATGAGGAGATCCGACGACGCGATCAGGTCACGCACAGGTCTCTCATTGGCCCAGTTGCCGATGTGGAGTGGGTGATCGGCGGGGAGACCGCCTTTTCCCTTCTGGGTGGTGATCACCGCCGCCCCGGTCCTCTCGGCGAGCCTTTGGAGTGCCTCGGCGGCGGCTGCCGTGGCGACGCCGCCGCCGGACCAGATGACGGGTTTGGAGGCTTGGGCGATGAGGGCGGCTGCTTCCCGGACTTGGTCGAGAGAAGGCTCACGATCGGACCTGATTGCGCGGTCGGCCACCGGGGCGGAGGTCGGGTTGGAGAAGGCTTCGGCGGCGATCTCGACTATGGCGGGCCGGGGCCGCCGGTTGCGGAGGGCGAATGCAGCCTGATGGATGGCGGCCGGGATCTCGTCGGCAAGCGAAGCCTGGATGCCGAAGTCGGTGACCGACCGGAAGATCCCGAACTGGTCGCTCATGTCGTGGAAGTGGCCCTTCATCTTCCGTCGGACGCTCGCCGGGTTCTCGTTGACGAGGTGAAGGACCGCCGAGCTGTCGTTGAACGCCGTGGCCATGGCGGTGAGCGTGTTGAGTGAACCTGGACCGCCGGACGTGAACGCGACGCCGATATCGCCGCTGGCCCGGGCGTATCCGTCCGCCATGAAGATGGCGCCCTGCTCGTGTCGGGTTTCGATGTGGCGGAGGGCGGGATGGTCGAGGAATGCGTCGTACACCGGCAATGTTCCGACACCGGGAATCCCGAAGAGCGTCGTGAGTCCTTCTGCGAGCAGGGACTCCACCAGAGCGTGTGCACCCGAGCGACTGGTCATGTTTCCTCGTCCGGGTGGGGTCGACGACGTCGACGGCGACACCACCAGCTGGTCCCGTCGCGGCGTCACCCGGTAACCGCCACGCCGGCCCTCGGCGAACTGGTCTCGCTCGATCCGTGCTGGGGAGAGTCTAGGCCCGAGCTGCGCCCGGGCCGCCGTGCGCTGTGCGCTGTGCGCGGTGGGCTTTCTCCCCCTCCGTCGCCTTCGGCGCCGCCTCCCCCGCTGGGGGAGGAAACTCGAGGGAGGCGGGTGGCGGTGGGTCTCGTTTCTCGCACGGCAGGGGAGTCCGGCGAAGCCGTGAGGCGGAGAGTCCTCGTTCCTCAGCTGTCGCCCGTTGCCTGTTGCCTGTCGCTTGTTGCTTGTTGCTTGTTGCTTGTTGCTTGTTGCTTGTTGCTTGTTGCTTGTTGCTTCTCAGCAAGAGCTGAGGGGGCGCTGGAGGATTCCGAGCCAGGTGGTGTCGGACAGGGTTCGGTCAGTGAGCAGTACGCGGTCGCCGCTGAATGCGACGCTCCGTCCGGCCACTTCTTCGGGGAGCGTTTCCCAGCACGAGCCGTCCGCCGAAGCCCATCCGGCGAGGCCGGGTCGCTCCCGCAACCGACCGATGGCGATGAATCCGGACGGACCGGCGGAAACGGCGACCAGCTCGTACGGTTCTCCGGCCGATGGCGCGTTGCGCCGGAGCCAGGTGAGCCCGTCATCCGATATCCACAGGGCGGGAGCGTCGAATGCGACGCCTCCGACTGCGACCCAGTGATCGCCGTTCCAGGCGATGTCCGAGATGTAGGCACCGACGCCAAATGGAGACTCTGTAGCCTGGCGGCTCCAGGTAGAACCGTCGGCGGATGTCCATGGCACGGGCTCGCAGATGGGCCATACCGCCGATGCGTCTCTGGCGGCGATGAAGGCCACATATCCGGTCGGTGTGGAGATCACGGGTGGAAGGTCCGGTCCGACGCGCCCTGGTGGGGAACATCGCGATCCGAACGAGATGTCCGTCGCGGTCTTCCACTGGTCCGATCCGACGACCAGCCGGAAGGGTCCGTGACGGCCGGCCTGGTACAGGTCACCCATCGCGGAGTGGGCGATCAGACCGGCCCGGCCAGGGACGATGCCCGGTCGTCCGGATCCGTAGCCGGTGCGGAGGAGTTGTGGCAGGTCGAGTTCTGTGATGCCTCCCCCAGCCGTGATCCGGGATGCGGTCCGGGTGTCATAGATCACGAGATCGTCGCCGTCCGGGATGACCCGGGTGGGCGCCCGGGGGAGCGGAATCCTCACCCATTCCTCGCCGTCGGCAGACGTCCAGATCGAACCGTCGGCGTACGCCCCGGAGGCGACGGCGAATCCGGCCTGGGTCGCCACCAAGCTGTCGAGGTTGGCACCATCCGGCAGGGGCACGGCGGTCCACTCGAAAGCCGGTGGCGTGGGCTGCGTCAGGATGAAAGCTCCCGACACCACCAGTGTCAGAAACAAGATCGGGATGGGCTTTCGAACGGGCGCCCGCCGGGGTCGAGCCCCGATCGGGTCGAGCGGCATGACCTGAGGCTCCAGCAGCAAATCTGATGGAATCGATTTTGTATGATTCGCTCGAGGAGGTCTGTGGTCGAATCTCATTCACTACCCGAAGGAACGGTACGGATCGGGGCCGATGTCCTTCGAGCCTACGTGAAGGACGCATTTGCGGTTCTCGGCGTGCCGGACGACGACGCGGCTCTGGTCGCCGACGTACTGATCAGTGCCGACCTGCGGGGCATCCGCAGCCACGGTGTGGCCCGGACCAGCTACTTCCTGGTGCGACTCCAGCGGGGTGTGATCGCCACGGAGCCCGACATGAGGTTCGAGGCCGGCAGCCCCACCACCGGCGTACTGGACGGAGGAAACGGAATCGGGATCGTCGTGTCCGCACGCGCCATGAACGAGGCAATGGGCATGGCCGACCAGCACGGGGCCGGTTTCGTGGCGGTTCGCAACAGCAGTCATTTCGGGTATGCCGGCTACTGGGCTCACCGGGCGATGAAGCGAGGCTTCATCGGTTTGAGCTTGTCGAACAGCGGGCGCCGGGTGGCGCCGACATACGGGGTGGATTCGATCCTCGGAACCAACCCGCTGGCGGTCACCATCCCGGGTCGGGACACCGACTTCTACCTGGACATGGCCACATCCGCAGTGGCTGTCGGCAAAATCGAAACGGCGCTACGCGAGGGCCGGGGACTTCCCGAAGGATGGGTGTCCTCGCTCGCAGGCACCCCAGACCTTGACGAGAACGACACGCTCACGTATGCCGCCCCGCTGCTTCCGTTGGGTGGGGAGGGGACGGAGTCGGGAGGCCACAAGGGCTTCGGGTTGTCTTTGATGGCGGAGCTGTTGTGTGGCGCGCTCGCCGGATCTCCGCTGTCCGACCGGATCGCCGGGGCCTCCGGTGAGGCTCCGCCGGCGATGGGTCACTTCATGGGAGCGATCAAGGTGGCAGGTTTCCGGCCCCCCGAGCAAGTGGCCGCGGACATGGACGTGACCTTCGACCTGATTCGAGGCTCGGCCAAGGAACCCGATCAGAGCCGGATCTACATCGCCGGCGAGCCCGAAGCCGTGGCGGAGGAAGAGAACATAGGGGCCGGTGTGCCAGTCACGCCACCGATCCTGGCGCAGCTCCGCCGCTGGGACGCCGAGTTGGGCTTGGGATACGGAATCTGATGGAAGGTCCAAGCGCGGCGTCGACCCTGGGCAGGCTCAAGGCGCTCGGTTTCACACACGCGCTGTCGATCCCCGACTCCGAGAGCCGTCAGCTGCACGCGGCCATAGAGAACGACTCCGACATCGAGCTCATCGTCCCCACGAGGGAGGGGGAGTCGATCGCCATCGCGGCCGGACTGTGGACGGGTGGCGCCAAACCCATCGTGATCATCCAGAACACCGGTTTGATGGAAGCGGGTGACGCATTACGGGGATGCGGCCTGGGACCGTCCATTCCCCTCCGACTGATGGTTGGCTGGCGGGGGTTCGTCGGTGCGGAGGCAAGGAGAGTGCCCATCGACTCGGCCTACACCTACACAGAGCCGGTGTTGACCGCCTGGGGTGTTCCTTACGAGATCATCGAAGGTGATGCCGACCTCGAAGCGATCGACCGGATGGATGAGATGGCTGCCTCTTCCTCGAAACCGGCGGCCGTCTTGTGCGCTCGGGGGTTCGGTCCGTGATCGAACGGATTGATCTTTTCCGCATGGTGGCCCAGCACCGCACCGACGAGGTGGTCGTGATGACCATGACGGCGACCCTGCAGTGGCCACTCGTGTCCGATCACCCTCTGGACTTCGACTTTCTCGCATTCGGGATGGGCCATGCATCCGACTTCGCGTTGGGTGTGGCCTTGGCCCGGCCGGAGCGGAAGGTGATCGTGTGGAAGGGCGACGGTGGGCTGCTCATGAGCCTGGGCTCGCTCGTCACGATGGGGAGCTACGCGCCGCCCAACCTGCTCGTGTTCCTGCTGGAGAACCGGAGCTACGAGATGGTAGGAGGCCAGCTGCTGCCGCCGGGCGTGGACTTTGCGGGGCTCGCCCGCGCCGCCGGTATTGCGAAGGTCGAGCAATACGACGACCTGGCTCGATTTGGTCCGGAACTCCCTCGACTTCTCTCAGAACCCGGTCCTCACTTTGTGGTCCTCCGGGTGGACAACCACGAGACCTTGCCGCCGGTGTCTCACACCGACCATTCGCAGCGGGTCCGCGGTCTCCGAACGGCGTTGGGTGTTCAATCACCTTCGTAGGCGAACTCGCCGTGCTCTAGCCGGCTTGCCGTGTCCTGGAGGAGTTGTGGGCGCGAATGAGGGACCGACCAACTCGCGGTCCCTCATTCGTCGGGAGGGCTTGATATCAGGTGGCGAGCAAGTCGAGCTCTTCGAACTTGCGGAGCACCTGGGCCTTGGCGACGGCGACTGCGTCGTCCGAAGGGTCGCGGGGGAACGGTAGGTCGACGGTGATGTCGTCTTCGAGTTTCCCACCCTTGGCGAACACGAGGATCCTGTTCGACAGTTCGACCGCCTCGCCGACGTCGTGGGTGACGAACAGCACCGTCTTCTTCGTCTGCTTCCACATCTCATGGAGCTCTCGCCTCAGCGACCTGGCGGTGATGGCGTCCAGATGGCTGAACGGTTCGTCCATGAAGAGAACGTCCGGTTCGATCGAGAACGCCCGGGCGATCCCGACCCGTTGCTGCATGCCTCCGGACAGCTCGCCAGGGAACTTGTCACCCTTGTCCCCGAGCTGAACCATGTCGAGATATCTCTGGCATCGGGCGCGAGCTTCGTCATCGCGCTCCTTCTGGACGAACATGAGGTTCTCCATGACCGAGCGCCAGGGGAGAAGGCGGGCGGCCTGGAACACGTAGCCGGGATTGGCGTCGTGGGAGTCCTGGGTGATGTCGACCGTTCCGGAACTGGCGGTTTCGATACCACTGAGGATGTTGAGCAGTGTCGACTTGCCACAGCCGGATGGCCCAACGATCGACACGAACACGTGACCCTCGATGTCGAGGTTGACGTTTTCGAGGGCGACGACCCTGTCGTCTCCGACCCCGAACTCCTTGTGCAGGTTCTTGACCTTGATCTCAGCCATCTGATTCTCCTCCCGTGAATTGTTCGACCTCCAAGGCGCCCTCAACGGTCTGGTCGAGGAGGAACTGCTCTTCGACCACGCCGACGTCTCCGACCCGCGGGCGCCACTTGAAGGCCTTCTCGGCGAGCGGCTCGAAGAGGAGCTTCTCCAGTGCGAGGGCAAACGCCACGAAGAACAACGCGTACCCGATCACGCCACGCGTCTGGTGGGCGTCGTACCAGAACTTGATCGCCCACCCCATGCCGCTGTCCGACGCGAAGACCTCGGCGATGACGAGGCCCTTCCAGCCAACCGAGAATGCGTATCGCACCGCGGCAAACAGGAATGGCATCAGAGACGGAAGCAGCACGTTCCGGGTGATTTTGTTCTGGGGCACTCCGAAAGCGCGGGCCATGTCGAACAGCTCTTTCGGGGTGTTGCGAACACCCTCTCGCACGTTGATGATCACGAATGGGATACCGGCGAGGATGCACGCGTAGATGGGTGCCTGATTTCCCTGCGGCCCGAACACCAATCCCAAGAACAAGGCCCAGACCAGGGCCGGCATGGCCAGAACCGCCATCACCCAGTCATGGAAGAAGGCGTTGACAGACTTGGACAGGCCCATCGCCAGTCCTATCACGGTGCCGACCACCATGGCGATGGCGAAGCCGGCGAACAGTCGAACCACGGTCAGTCCGAACATCTGGTACAGGTTCGACGGGCCCTTCCCGTTTCGAAGCCGTGTTTCGAGGGTGAGCTCGTTCCACATGAACTCGAACACTCGATGAGGTGGTTCGAAGATACGGGACCCGAGCGTCCAGTACACGAGGTACCACACGACGATGACGGCGATCGGCATGAGGATCCGAGCCGCCACCGGTCGGCGATAGAACGGGACCCGGGGTCGACTGTCCATTGCTGCCGCCGTCATGTCGCCACCTCCTGACGCCATCTGAAGTAGCGGTCCTCGGCTCGCTGCAAGACCACCTTCTCGAGGAAGAGTGCGAACACGAAGAACGACAACACCCATGTGAAGAACTCATCGAGCTGGAACACCTGCGATGTGACCCGCATCTGGAAACCGATGCCCTTGTTGGAAGAGAACACCTCGGTGAGCACCGTGACCTTCCAGGCGATGGAGAACCCGAAACGGACGGCGGTGAAGATGTAGGGCGCCAGGTGGGGGATCACGATGTGGCGTTGGCGGTCGATCGAGCTGACGCCGAATGCCTTTGCCATGTCGAGCAGGTCTTTGGGTAGGGCACGCACGCCCTCGGAGATGTTCACGGATACCAGAGCGAAGGTCGTCATGAAGATGGCGAAGATCCATCCGAGCGGCTTGAAGCCCCAGATGATGAGGCCCGTGAGCGCCCAGACGAGCCCGGGCGACGTCAGACTCACGACCACCAGATCGCGGAAGAAGCTGTCGAGCCACTTGTTCTGGGTGAAGAGCCCGATGAGGGCTCCGGCGATGAACGAAACGCCGAACCCGATGCCGATGCGGGTCAGGGTCGCGCCGAAGTTCGAGAGCATCTCTCCGTCTTCCCAAATGTCCGGGATCGTCTGGAGGATGCGAATCGGGCCGGGGAGCAGAGCATCGTTGAGGGAGCGGCCGGCGATCAGCTCCATGATCGCCTGGAAGCCGTACTCCCAGATCAGAAGGACCACCACGTAGCCGGCGATTCTCCACAGCCATTTGTTGCGTGTGTCGCGGCGCCGTTGGGCGAGCAGCCGTTCTTCCTCGGCGCTGCGTTGCCTGCCCTCAGGTCTTTCGTCAGTCGTGACCACGATGTCGGAAACCTCCCGGATGGTCGTGGCGGTGCGCCGGGCATGCGCCCGGCGCACCGCCGTCAGCAGATAGAGCGACGTGCCGTTTACGGGGCGACGATCTCGAACCGTGGCTGGTCGAAGCCGGGCTCCAGGTAGTTGTCGTTCTCGGGGTTGAGTTCGGTCATGAAGTCCCAGATCTTCCGTTCCGCCTCAATCCACGCCTCGTCGAGGTAGACCGACTCGACGAACCAGTCGCGGGCCGGGTCGTTCATGAACTCGATCATCCATTCCACGTCTTCGTCCGACTCTACGGCGAAGTGCTGCGGGTAGGTACGGATGATCTCCTCCTGGTTGGCATTCCAGAGGTCGACACCCTTCTGCCACAGCGCGAGGAAGGCCTTGATCTCGTCGGGGTGACCGTCGTAATACTCCTCGGTGGCTGTGAACAGGTTCGACATCACGTGGAAGTTGCCGTCGTCGAAGCCCGAGAAGTCGTTGTACAGCTGGAACGGCAGCTTGCCGTCGTACATCAACACGAGCTCGCCGGTCCGCAGATACGGTGCCGCGGCCTCCGGAATGATGACCGCCGCCTCGCAGTCGCCGTTGAGCAGGTTCTGTGGGTTGACGAAGTGGTCGTTCACGATGAGGTTGTAGTCACCGCCGCCCACTCGATAGTCGATGCCGTGGAGCTGCATCATCGCCACCGACCAGAACTGCGTGTTCGAAACGGGGCTCGACACGCAGATGTTGGAACCTGCGGGTATGTCGGTGAGCTGGTTGTAGCCGGAGTCGGCCCGGGTCATCATCGGCGACCGCTGATAGTTGTACCGGCCGAACGTCACGGTCTTGATGCCGGTCTCCGCCTCGAGCACCGGGATTTCCTGGGTACCCATCGACACGATGTCGGCGTGCCCGCCGGCGAAGCCTGTGAACTCGTCCCACGTCGAGCTGGTGTCGATGAGGATGTTGTTCTCCTCTTCCCACAGGTCGAGCTCACCTGTGTCGGCGAGATAGTCCCAGGCGGGGTCCGGGGCGAAGATGAAGCGGATCACGGAGGGGTTCCGATCGCCGCTTTCGCCACCGGCGTCGCCTTCCGATGCCGTGTCGTCGCCGCTTCCGCATGCCGCGATGATCATCGCCAGGGTGGCGATGACCGCCAGCCAGCGCCAGTTCGTCTTCTTCTGCAAGCTCGACCTCCCGTTCGGTCTCTCTCGTTCGCCCCGAAAAAACGAGGCGCCTCCCGGCAATGGTATATCAAATAATCGATACCATGCACTGGATTCGCAGAGTTTCTGCAAACGATTGTGAGATGGATAGAGGTCATCCTTTTTGCGCGTCGAGATCGACAACGTTGGGTTCGTATACAACGACGGTGCCGAGCGGCCCCATCGGGCTCTCGCCTCGGTGAGCCTCACCGTGCCGTCCGGCTCGTTTCACGCGGTCGTCGGACCCAACGGTTGCGGGAAGAGCACGCTGCTCCGTCTTGTGTGCGGGCTGAACCGACCGGACGAGGGCTCGATCCGGTTCGTCGGCGACCGTCGGTTTCAGCATCCGGCAGCGATGGTGTTCCAGACTCCTCGGCTCTTGCCGTGGTGGACCGTGGAGCGGAACGTGGGGACCGGCGTGGAATTCGCCGATCGTCCACCGGGGATGAAAGAACGAGTGCGCGATTTCTACACGAGCCTCGTGGGCTTGGCCGGGCTCGGCAGGCGCCGACCCGATCAACTGTCGCGAGGTCAGCAGTCACGGGCTGGATTGGGCCGTGCACTCGCGCACGAGGCAGACGTGTTGTTGCTCGACGAGCCTTTTGCGGCTCTCGATGCCATATCGAGAAGGAGGATCCATGAGCAACTCGAACGGTTGTGGATGGCAGATGGAAGGACGGCGATTCTCGTGACCCATGACATTGAAGAAGCCGTCATGCTCTCGGACCGGGTGTCCGTGATGTCCGCGATCCCCGGGCCGCTCGTCGAAACCATCGAAGTGGACGCAGAACGTCCCCGGTACTCGCTTTCATCGACGCATCCCGGCATCCGATCGGCGGTCATTCAGACATGGGACGCCCTCGAACGGTCTGCGAAATGACGCGCAGCACACCGATTCGACTCGCCGTGGTGGGAGCCGGGAAGATCGGCACGCACCGCGCCCTACTCGCCGGGCGACACCCGGGCGTTGAGCGACTGGTGATCGTCGACCTCGACCCGGACAAGGCCCAACTCCTCGCTGAACGGTCGGGCGCCGACGGCTGGTCGTCCGATCTCGAGTCCGTGGCGGGCGACGTGGACGCGGTCATCGTGTCGACCCAGGAGGGAGAACATGTCGCACCGGTCACGGCCGCCTTGCGTGCCGGTGCGAAGGTGCTGGTGGAGAAGCCGCTCGCGCTCGACCTGGCCGGAGCAGACGAGATCCTCGAGGCCGGCGACCCTCGGGTCGGGTACTCGATGAGATATGCCCAGCGGTACGCCGTGGCCAAGAGCGAGATCGAAGCCGGCAAGCTCGGACGGCTCGTCGGCGGGTTGGCGCGGGTGTACGACACGATCGCCATCGGTCGGACAATCCTGGCCCGGTCGCCCGGCGCGGGACCGGTACTCGACATCCTGACCTACGTCGTGGACGTGTTGTTGTGGTACCACCCATCGCACCCCGTCGAGGTCTACGCCAAAGGACACGGCACGCTGCTCCGGTCCGAAGGCTATGAAGCCGACGATCTCGTGTTCGCAATCCTCACGTTCGCCGACGGCTCGGTGTTCGATCTCGTCGTGAGCTACTCGCTTCCCGCCAATTATCCGATCGCCGGACTGGCGACCCGTTTCGAGCTGTTGGGCGATGAAGGGTTCTTGATCGTCAGCGAAGACCACGGCGACCAGGTGCTGGTGAGCGATCACGGATACGACAACGTGTACGCCACCGATCATCACCTCGACCTGGCGTACCTCGGGAGTCGCACGTCCGGCGAGTGGGCGCTCGGGAACATGTTCGGAAGGGTTGCCGACGAAACCCGCGCATGGATCGAACACCTCACGACCGGGGCCCCCTGCCACATCACGACGGGGGCAGAGGCGCGGACGGTGCTCGCCGTGACCCTTGCCATCGAGGAGTCGGTTCGGACGGGGGAGAGAGTCAAACTAGGCGAAGGAGCGTCACGTGGCTGAGATCGGGTTTGTCGGATTGGGGCGGATGGGCTTTCAGATGGCGCGGCACCTCAACGACGCCGGTCACCGCGTCGTGGGCGTCGACCCCGTCGACGATGCCCGGTCACGGGCGGCGGAGGCGGGTGTGGAGGTGTCTGAGCACCTTTCAGACCTCGCCGGAATGAGCGTCGTGATGTCCTCGCTTCCGAACACCGAGCACGTCGAGGAGGTGTACGGGTCGCTGATTCCGATGCTCGGAGCCGGGACGGTCTGCGCAGATCTCTCGACTATCTCGGTGGACGGGTCGCGTCGCGTCGCGTCGATGGCCTCCGACCGCCGGATTGCCTTCTGTGACGCCCCGGTGTCGGGTACGTCGATCCATGCCGAGGCCGGAACACTCGCAATCATGCTGGGAGGGGCCGAGTCGGCGGTGGAGGTCCTTCGACCGTTGCTGGCGACCTTCTCGACGGCCGTCCACCACCTCGGCGTCAACGGCGCCGGTCTCGAGATGAAGCTCATCACCAACCGGCTGCTCACAACCCATCTCGTGGCAATCGGCGAAGCGATCCTCGCAATGGAGGATGCCGGGCTCGACGTGGAGGCCTGCATAGAACTGCTGAGAGCGGGGGCGGTGCCCAGACTGCTCGATTACAAGGCCGGTCCGCTGGCGGCCCGCGATTTCACGCCGCTGTTCACGGTCGGGCTCATGAGCAAGGACCTCCGCCTCGCCGACGAGCGCCGTCCAGCGGGCCGGGTGACCGGGGAGGCCGCTGCGGTCATGCTCGAGGCCGACGCGGCCGGACTCGGCCCCCACGACATCGCCGCCATCATGGAGATCATCTAGGGGCCTCGCTTCGCTCGGCCACGCGGCGGGCTGTGCGCGATGCGCAGCGCGCTGGGAGACTCGCAACGGCACCATCCCACGACACGGTGGTACCCAAGGAACCCGTTTCCCGCGTTGAGGGTCCCCCTACCCACGGCGCTTCGCTTGTGGGTCCCTTCCCCCCTCGCTCCGCTCCGGGGGACCACAGCAACGTTGTCCCCCACGAAGTGGGGGAAGGTTCCTGCCAGCGACCGAAGGGAGCTGGGAGGTAGGGGGAATGCTCAACGCGAGGTCACCGTGCGAGGTGGACGACTGAAACCCGCCGGCGCTGGGAGACTCGCAACAGCGCCGTCCCACGAGACCTGACCCACAAGAAGCCCGTCTCCCGCGTTGAGAAGCCCCCAGAGATAATGGGGTTGCTGGTTCCCGGGGTGTCGGCGTGACTCCGAAGCCCCCTGGACCGATGTGTCTTTGGGTAGATCTGTCCGCTTGACGCCGCTCGCCG
>Ga0224510_10000366_pt1 | contig 36286 bp, 29 predicted proteins | sample SF_May12_sed_USG_FD_170161 | JGI IMG/M metagenome (GOLD analysis project Ga0224510, IMG submission 170161) | Sediment microbial communities from San Francisco Bay, California, United States - SF_May12_sed_USGS_4_1 | ecosystem: Environmental > Aquatic > Marine > Sediment | place: USA: California... | reverse complement strand
ACCAGGGCAGCGGCATCATGCTTAAATTCTGTCGTAAAGGTTCGACGCTGTTTTTTCATGGAACACCTCGTTCAGGGTGGCAATTTTACCACCTAAAATGGTGTCCGGTTTTATTAGACCACTACAGTTTATCAGTGGGGAGATAGGCAATTTAATTACATAACTAATACAGACTGACTCCGTCGATCGGTTATGCAGAGCCAGCCAAGTTTACGGCGAAAAAACGACTGGTACTAGAGTGATTCTACCAACCTACTATTACCGGTTCGTTGCTGGCTAGATTGCTGGCAGTGAATCCAGAGGCGGGCTTTTTGTTGGCGGCCTGTTTTTATAACATATTGTTTATCATGAGACTTCTCCGTGTCGCTGTTCTTTACTGAGCCTTTCTGTGCAACAGCACATCCGTTGGGCGTTGGCGAAAAAACGGCTAGCTTATTGAAATCTATAATAATGTCTCAATAAGCCAACAGTTGTAGCGTGTGCTAATGGTTACTACCGCTGCGATGCCTGTCAAGGATAATGTTGTCAGGAAATTTTACATGGATGGGTTTCTATCATTTGGTGTTGAAGTGTAACTGTTTGAAAATAAACAAATAAAAAAAGTGGCCCGGTTCCTGCTATCTATCGAACAGGCGGGGTGGTCCCGCAATGTTGAAGGACTCTGAAATATATGAAAACGAGCATGATTTCTAAGGCAGTTGTAGTGGCTCTGGCCATGACTGCTTCAGGCGTTGTGATGGCAAATCCTGTTGCTGGCAATACCTGTGGTGCACCTGACCGCATAGCAACTTTGGTTGATGCTGCGCAGTGTGCCTACGGTTCAAGTGCTAATCCAGATGCTTCTCTAGTTGGTAGCATCTACGGTGATACCTGGACCAAAGCGGGTGAGTTGACCGGTAACGGTACTAATGGCTACTTCACTGCTACTGGTAACAACTGGGGCAGCATTCCTGCGAGCGGTACTTGGGCGATTGATCCTAGCTTCTGGAATCACTTCACCAAGGGTGCTATCAGCATGCACGTTGGTCAAGGTGGTGGCGATCCAGACTATTGGGTTTGGTTGCTGAAGGACGACAGTACTTCAGGTACTTGGGATTTGGCTAAGCTGCAGAAGAGTGGCGGCGGCGGTCTGTCCAACATCAAACTGTGGGGCGTGGTTGGCGAGCGTGAAGTTCCCGCTCCTGGCGTGCTGGCACTGTTGGGTGTAGGTCTGTTCGGTCTGGTTGTAGCGCGTCGTCGTAAGGCGTAAGCGCTCTACGCGCTAGGCTTGCGTACAGCAGGCTTTGGGCCGTAACCAGCAGGAAACCTCGGTAGCGATACCGGGGTTTTTTTGTGCGTCGATGACTAGAATCACGCAATGAATTTGGCGAATTTGGCTATAAAACACGCAGTCGACTTGATTTGCCATCCCCGATAACATAAACTGATTCCAATTTCCATTCGGGGACGAAAAAAAATATTTATGCCTGTCTGATGAATAGGCTATGGCTTTTTTCAAAAAACAGCATAATATATGCCTCGCTCTGGTCCCTCCTAAAAATTAGAGCAAAGGTTTTGTAATACTTACTTTTTATTTTACTTTTGAGGTAATAAACATGCGTATTTCTATTGCTGGTATGATCGTTCTGGTTGCTCTGTTGGCTGGTTGCTCCAAGTCTGAAGAAGCTGCTTCTGAAGCAGCAGCTCCAGTTGCTGAAACTACTGCTCCTGCTGCTGAAGCAGTAGCTACTGACGTTGCTCCAGTTGAAGAAGCTGCTCCAGTTGACGCAGCTGCTGAAGCTGCTCCTGCTGACGCTGCTGCTCCTGCTGCTGCTCACTAAGAGTTTAGCGTTACACAAAAAAGGCTGGTGGGGTTTCCCTGCCGGCCTTTTTGCTTTTTGTCAGTTGTCCTTTTGTGGAGTTAGCTACCAGCGGCTGATGCTAAGATCATCTGGAAAGATGTAGCATGTTTGGCAGCTGGATACTGTTCCGCCCACTTGAAATTTCTGTAGTCACTTTTTTTCCCCTTTCTTCGAGATGCGGGCTGTTCTGCTAAGTTCCGCCTAAAAAATAGACGTTTGTCACATAGACTGTGTTCAAAAAAGCGCAAAGTTTTTCCAAATAGCAGTCGCTAACTACAGGGAAGGCAAGGGTATTTTGCTGATGATCCTGAGTGACAGGTCTCCCCCCCCTTCTTGGTCGTTTACTCACAAAAGAGCGTTACTTCTACCACAGTGACATAGTTATGCTTTCTGAAGCCAAAACCGAACAAAAATCACAAACTGCGGAAGCGTTGGTGCCAATGATCGACCTGTTCGCGGTTTTGGCATTGGTATTTATGCTCTATTCCCATGAAGAAATTGTGACGGTTCAACAGGAAACCAGCGAAAAAATTCAGCAATACGAAGCCAAGGTTGAATTTGAACGGGAGGAATCGGAAAGACGAATTGAGCGGGCCAAGGCATCTAACATCACCATGGAGGCCATAAAACAACGCCAGGAGGAACAGGCCAAACAGCTGTTGGCGAAGTTTGCCCAAATGCTGGCAACGGAACAATCCAAGGTCACCAATGAGTACGAAAACCTGGTGGTTGATATTGAAGACAAGCATGAGCAAAAACAGAAGGAATTGGAACAGAAACGCCAGCAAGATTTAGATGAAGCCAAGAAAGAGTACGAGCAGACCATCGCTGAACGGGAAAAGGTTTTTGAAGAACAAAAACAGCGGGAATTGGCGAATGCCACTGAGCGGTATAACCAGCAGTTGGTTGAACAGCACACACGGCTTGAAAATCAGAAGCGCAAGGAGCTAAAGCTGGCCATGGAGCAGCTTGATCTGGCGCTGACGGCGCAAGAAACCGAGTTGGCCAATCAAAAGAAACAGGAAATCGCCCAGCTCGAGCAGGATTATGCCGTGGCTCTTACCAACCAGAAGACGGTGATGGAGGCGCAGAAGCTGCGGGAACTTGAAAAGGCCAAGGTTGAGTTTGACGAGGCAATCAAGTCAAAAACATCCAGTCTTTATAAGGAAAAAGAACAAGCACTGCAGCAGGCCAATACAGAATACAGTCAGGCGTTACTGGCACAGCGCACGGCTATGGAGTCTCAGCGCAAAATAGAGCTTGAGCAGGCCCAAAAAGACTACGTTGATGCCCTCAGCAAGCAGCAATCATCGCTGGCAGACGAGAAGCGCCAGGCGCTAGAAACGGCGCAGCGGGAATACTCAAAGTCATTAATCGAACAGAAAAATGCAATGGAGGAGCAGCGTCGCCAACAGTTGCTGACGGCGGAGCAGGAATATCAGGAATCATTGAAGAAAAATGAAAAAAGCTTGATTCAGGCAAAACAGGACGCAGTCAAACAGGCCAAGCAAGCCTACGAAGTGGCGCTGGCCTCGCAAAAAAGTGCGTTGGATTCGGAAAAACAACTTGCACTGCAGCAATTGAAAATCGAGTCAGAGCAGAAGATTCAAGATCAGCAGCGTCGCCTGGAAGAGGAAAAGCAGCAAGCCCTGGATCGAGTGGCGCAGGAGCGTGAGAACGCGCTGGTTGCGCAGCGAAATGAAATTGAAGAGAAAAAACGCAAAGAGCTGCAGCAGGCCAAATCGGAATATGAGAAGGCACTGGCAAGCAATCAAAGCAAGCTAGCCAGCCAGGCAAAGCAGGAATTGGCTAAAGCCCAGCAAGCTCATAACCAGGCTATTCTGGCTCAGAAGCAGGCACTTGAATCGCAAAAGCAACGCATCCTGGATGAAACTCAAAAGCAGCTGGCGAAAGCGCAAACAGAATATGAAGATGCGTTGAAGACCAAGCAAAATGAAATGACGGCGAGCAAGCAAAAAGAGCTGGAGCAGGCCAAGCAACAACACATGAACGCTTTGGCTGCGCAGCGAGCTGCACTGGAGTCCCAGCGGCGTACAGAGCTTGAGCAGGCTCAGGCCGCCTATGAAGACGCATTGACGTCAAAACAAACAGAGTTATCAAATAAAACCAAAGCCGAGCTAGCCAAGGCCCAGGCTTCGTATTCGCAGGCGCTGCGTGCGCAGAAGGAAGCGCTGAGTCAGCAAACCAAAGAAACACTGGCTGAAGCGCAGCGCGAGTATGAGCAGGCTTTGCAGTCCAAACAAGCCGAAGCTACCGCAGCCAAGAAAACTGCCCTTGACCGGGCTCGCCAAGATCATGCGAAGGCTTTGCGCGATATGCAAGCCGAGGTTGAAAAAGAACTGCGTGATGCGCAATTGGCCTTTGCTGAAAATCTGGCCAAGAACAAGTCTAAGCTGGAAAGTGAGAAGCAGCAGGCATTGGCGACTGCGAATGAAAAGTTCCAGCAAAAACTGGGAGACGAAAAAGCGAAGTCGGACAAGCTCAAAGGCGAGCTTGATGATTTCCTCAAAGCCAAAGAAGCCAAGGAAAAAATTGTTACCCAGCTGAAGGATAACTTTAAGGGATTTAATAGTTCATCCGTCGAAATTGATAGCCGCACGGGGCAGGTGAAAATGCACTTTCAGGAATCCTATTTCAAATTGGGAACCAGTGAGCTAACCGACGAGATGAAAGCTGTCTTGAGGGTGATGATTCCAAAATATGCCAAGAGTATTTATAGCAACAAAGAGGCCGCCAAGCAGGTTGGTGTATTGAAAATAACCGGATTGACCTCTCCCATTTACAAAGGCCGCTACATTGACATAAATGACAAGTCTGCTCATACCGAAGATGCGCGAAAATTTAACGTCAAGCTGAGTAACGAGCGGGCAATGGCGATGTACAACTTTATTTTCAATGATCCATCAATGAAGGACTTTGCGTATCGCGAAGAGCTTAAAGCCAGCATGGGTGTGTCTGCGCAGGGTTTCTTGAACGCGAAACCGGTGCCAGCAAATCTGGTGGGGAAGAAAGCAGATTGTGTGGAATATGATTGCAGTCAGGAGCAGGCAGCGGTGCTGCAGTTCCAGATGAACATGGAACAGTAGGTGGGCAGCATCTAGCTGGTTAGCGAGGTTGATATGATATATCTATTTTTGTTATCGATAGTGTCGTTGGTGCTTGGCGGATTTTACGCAAGCGGCATCGCGCTAACTAACGAGATGATCGGTAATGTCTTTGTCGTCGGCATACTGGCGTTGTTTGTCATCTTTACGATTTTCAAGTTTGGGGTGCATTACAAAATCAGTGCGCTCAATAAGTTCTGCCTGGCATTTTATTATTCGGTATTTGAATACAAGAAAAAATCCCAGAAAAGTCTGAGAAAGATAACGTTTGCCAACAGCTTCAGGGAGCAGGCAGAAATTGCCATGTCGGCTAACTTTGATCCAAAAGTAGCCAAGATCGCGATGAAAGTTCCGGTGTCCATGTATACCAAGGACAGTGCCTATATGCCGGTTTTGCGGGCGAGGATCAAGGAAGCTGAACGATTGAAGATTGAGGCCAAGGAACTTGAAGGCCGTGCCAGCAAGATTATTCGCGAAACTGAAAATATTTTAGTTGAGAAGAAAATTGCGGAGAAGCCGGAGAAGGGATCGTTTTTTGAGCGGTTGTTCAGTATCCAGGACGGCGTGCAAAACATGATCGAACTTACGGTCAATGAAGTCTCCGACAATGATTACACGCAAGCGCCGGAATACGAAATCATTGCCCACATCGCGTTGGACAATAACCCGTACTACGGTACTGTCTTTAAAATTTTCAGCATGGAAAGTGTTATTGCCGTGCTCAATCGTGTGCCGTTCATGATCATTCTTGTGGGCATCATCGGAACGTTTGCGGGATTCTATCTGGCGATGAGCTCAGGCGGTGATTTGAAGGGTGGCGCGGCGGTGGCGATTGCCAGCTCGTTGGTTGGTCTGCCGGTGTCATTGGCCATCGACTATATCAATACACTGTTTCCGGATGCGGAGCGCTACCAGCAGGCATTCAACCGCTACAAAATGAGTCTGGAAATTTTGTACAACCACGAACGGGATCGTTTCCCCAATCGGCAAGGGCGTCGCAGTACGGATTACACCGGCTTTCTGGCTGAAACAGCCTTTGATGCCAGGAGGGACGATGATGAGGATGAGGACGATGAGGGGCCTGGTTGAGGCGATGTTGTGGGTTGGACAAATAGGGTTGGGGGCGTTAACGCCCCCAACCTTTATTTTTGGACGGCACCTTAAGGGGGGGGGGGGACGATTTGTATGATTTGTGAGCAGGCAAGACTTTAGAAGTTCCCACCCTTCTGAGGTAGAATAGCCAACACGTCATCGCGCCACAGCCCGATGTGGAGTCCCGATAGCTAAAAATGACAGGATATTCTATGACCGACAAAGCAAAGATTATTTACACACTCACGGACGAAGCGCCAGCGCTGGCGACTTATTCGTTTTTGCCTATTGTGCAGGCATTTGTGGGGGCGGCGGATGTGGTTATGGAGACCCGGGATATTTCTCTTGCTGGACGGATTATCGCGAATTTGTCTCCGTATCTTCCGGAGAAGCAGCGCGCCAGCAATGCGCTTGCCGAGCTGGGGAAATTGGCGACATTGCCCGAAGCCAATATCATCAAACTACCAAACATTAGCGCCTCGTTGCCCCAGCTCAATGCGGCCATCAAGGAATTGCAGGCCCAGGGCTATGCCTTGCCGGATTATCCAGCCAACCCGGTGACGGATGAAGAAAAGGCGATCAAGGCCGCCTACGGCAAAGTGCTCGGCAGTGCGGTTAATCCTGTGCTGCGTGAAGGAAACTCGGATCGTCGTGCGTCGCTGTCGGTGAAAAATTACGCGAAAAAACACCCGCATTCCATGGGGGCGTGGAGCAATACTTCCAAAACCAATGTTGCCCATATGCACAGTGGTGATTTTTATGGTTCGGAAAAATCCGTGACCCTGTCATCAGCGACGGAATATCGCATCCAGTTTGTTGGCAAAGACGGAGCGGTGACTTCGCTCAAATCCGCTGCCAAGCTGCAGGCCGGTGAGGTGATTGATTGCTCGGTAATGAGTATGAGCGCGCTGAAAACGTTTTTGGCATCGGCTATTAAAGATGCCAAGCAACAGGGTGTGTTGTTCTCGTTGCACATGAAGGCAACGATGATGAAAGTTTCGGACCCCATTATTTTTGGTGCGGCAGTCTCGGTATTTTTTGAGGAGTTGTTTGCAAAACACGCGGCAACGTTTGCGAAACTCGGTGTGAATCCGAACAACGGTCTGGGTGATGTGTTTGCCAAGATCAAAACGCTTTCTGCAGCGGAACAGCAGTCCATTGAAAATGATGTTCAGCAAATTATTGCCGCCAAAGCGAGCATCGCGATGGTTGATTCTGGCAAGGGAATTACCAATCTGCACGTACCAAGCGATGTGATCATTGATGCATCCATGCCGGCAATGATTCGTGACTCGGGCAAAATGTGGGACAGCCAGGGCAAGCGCCAGGATACGTTGGCGGTGATTCCTGATCGTTGCTATGCCGGCGTTTATCAGGAGACGATTGATTTTTGCCGAACTCACGGCGCGTTTGATCCAACCACCATGGGGACGGTTCCCAATGTGGGATTGATGGCGCAGCAGGCCGAAGAATACGGCTCGCACGACAAGACGTTCCAGTTGTCTGCTAGCGGCGTGGTGCAGGTGATTGATGCCAACGACCAGGTGCTGATGGTGCAATCGGTCGAGGCTGGCGATATTTTCCGCATGTGTCAGGTGAAAGATGCGCCTATCCGCGATTGGGTCAAGCTGGCCGTGACCCGCGCGCGTTTGAGCCATACGCCGGCGATTTTCTGGCTGGATGAAAAACGTGCCCACGACGTGCAACTGATCAAAAAAGTAAAAACCTATCTGCAGGATCATGATGTGTCCGGATTGGACATTCGCATCATGAATCCACGCGAAGCGACGCGCCATACGCTGACCCAAATCAAACAGGGCAAGGATGTTATCTCGGTTACCGGCAATGTGCTGCGTGATTATTTGACCGACTTGTTCCCGATTTTGGAATTGGGTACGTCGGCGAAAATGTTGTCCATTGTGCCGCTGATGAACGGCGGTGGTTTGTTTGAAACCGGAGCGGGCGGCTCTGCGCCCAAGCATGTTCAGCAGTTGCTGGAAGAAAATCATTTGCGCTGGGATTCGTTGGGTGAGTTTTTGGCACTTGCTGCTTCACTGGAGCATTTGGCTGTGACCTTCCACAGCAGCAAGGCGAAAGTGCTGGCGGACACGCTGGATGTGGCCAATGGTCGTTTCCTGGACGCAAACAAATCACCATCGCGCTCAGTGGGTGAACTGGATAATCGCGGCAGTCATTTTTATCTGGCGCTGTATTGGGCGCAGGCACTGGCAGCACAAACCGATGATGCGGCATTGCAGGCGAAGTTCAAACCGGTGGCGGATGCCATGAGTCGCGACGAAGCAAAGATTGTCGCGGAACTCAATGGTGCGCAAGGTAAAGCGGTAGATATTGGCGGTTATTACCAGCCGGAATTTGCCAAGGTGACGGCAGTAATGCGTCCCAGCGCCACACTGAACAAGATTATCGCCACCATCTAAATCCGGTGAGCTAAAAATCGACGGGGCCTGGCGATGTATTTCGCCGGGCCTTTTTTATGCGAGATGTGTTGGCAGGTGATCAGGGTGAATGGAATGACGCTGATAATGCGATGGTACTTCTGGTGGCCGCTGGTGTTGGTGGTCGGGTTTTTCTGGCCGTTTGCCGAGCGTGCTGATAGCCAGGTTTGGCATGATCTGCAGGATTACGCGCATCTTTTTGCATTTTTTATCCTGTCGTTTTCCTGTTATGCCTTGTTGTGCCGATTTCATGTGACGCATGCAAAGCGTTTTGTGCCGCTGATTTGTGTTCTGATTATTTTTGCGGTTGAAATAATACAGCCCATGGTTGGACGCACTGCAAGTTGGGTTGATGTGCAATTTGGTTTGCTGGGTGTGGGTGTTTGGTGGTTGTGGCAAGCGTGGTCCACTCGAGTTCGTGGGGGACAACGTGCGGCTCTTGTTGTGATGCTGTTGGTCGTGGTCATTGTGCCGGGCTGGTCGGCATTGCAGGGAGTGTATTCGTTGGTTTGGCGCTGGCAGCAGGCACCGATACTGGGAGATTTTGAAAGCTCGCTGGATCTGCATTTGTGGCGGGCCTATGGGCGGCAGGGAGATCAACGAGCGATTGCTATCCAATCGGCTGATCAATCCAGGCACGGCAGTTATTCACTGTTGCTGCAAACCCTGCCCAAGGTTTGGAGTGGCGTACGCTATGAAGCCGGTGACCGTGATTGGTCTGCGTATCAGCGGCTGAATTTTTCCATTTACCTTGCCGGTGCTCAGTCGGCTGGAATTGGGATGCGCATTGATGATCAGCGGCGCTCGCCGGAGTATGCGCAGCGGGTGAATATAGGGCTGAAACTGCAACCGGGCTGGAATGATATTTCCATGGATATGGCGGAGTTGGATCAGCGGGTGCAAAGCAGGACGTTTGATTGGACAGCGGTTCGTTATCTTTATTTTTTCGTTTCGCCCGAGCAGTCCGCACTGCAGCTCTACATTGATAATGTTTATTTGCAATAGCCTGCCATAGCAGACAGTGTTTACTGCTGAAATGGGGGGGAATTAGCTATTTTTGTTCCGCCTCCTTGGGTATGCTAAAGCTGTATGTTGCGCTGGATGTAACCATTGGTTCAACCCTGGAAACGTGAGTCGAGTAGGGGAGCATATGGAAACGCATACCTTTTTTCTTCATCTTCTGACTATTTTGATTACCGCGCGGATTTTCGCTGAAATCGCCGTGCGGATGAAATCGCCGTCGGTAATTGGCGAATTGCTCGCCGGTGTGGCTTTGGGGCCCAGCTTGTTTGGCTGGCTGGAACCGGATCAGGTCATCAAGTTGCTGGCGGAAATCGGCATTATCTTGTTGCTGTTCGAAGTGGGCCTGGAAACCGATGTTCGACGTTTGGCTCATGCTGGACGCAAGGCGGTGATTGTGGCCTTTGGCGGTTTTGTTGCGCCGTTTGTGCTGGGATTTTCGCTTAGTTTCTGGCTGTTCGAATTGTCGTTGTTGGTGTCTTTGTTTATTGGCGGCACGCTTACGGCGACCAGTATCGGCATTACTATTCGGGTGTTGAGCGATTTAAAACGTCAGCAAGAGACTGAGGGTCAAGTCGTGCTCGGCGCGGCAGTGATCGACGACGTGCTGGGTGTGATTTTGCTCGCTATTTTGTACGAATTCTCGGTGGATGGTGGTGTGAGCCTTGGCAGTGTTGGTAAGGTCATGCTGTTTGTGGGGGCTTTCTTCATCTTGGCACCGGTGGCGGCCAAGTTAATGTCGCATTTGATTCGTCGGGTCGATGCGGTAAGCACAATTCCCGGCTTGATTCCCACTACCATGGTGTCGTTGGTGCTTTTTTTCGCCTGGCTGGCACATGCGATAGGTGCGCCTGAACTGCTGGGCGGCTTTGCCGCTGGATTGGCGCTTTCGCGCCGGTTTTTCCTGCCCTTTGGTATGGCGCTGCGGAATTCAGAAGAGTTTGCCCATCGTATTGAAACCCAGATGAAGCCGATCATCCATCTGTTTACACCGATCTTTTTTGTCACGATTGGTTTGTCGCTTAATTTTCGGGAAATTGATTGGTCTTCGCCATTCATCTGGAGTTTTGCCGTGCTGTTTTTTGGGGTAGCAGTATTGGGTAAGTTGATGGGGACCTTGTTTATCCAGGATTCCTGGAAAATGCGTGGTTTTGTGGGGATGGCCATGGTGCCACGGGGTGAAGTCGGTTTGATTTTTGCTGAGTTGGGACGGGCAGGCGGAATTTTTAACAACGAAATCTACACAGGCATGGTCATTGTGATTGCATTGACCACCTTGTTGCCACCATTGGTCATGAAGTGGGCTTACGCAAAGTACGGGGCTCCCTAGACCAAGGGCATAGATGTTGTGCGTGGCAAAGAATCGGGCGCAGATCTGAGTGGGTGATCAAAACAAAGGAGTGAATTGATTTGAGGTGGTGTGCGCGTGCCGCGCTGTGTGTTGGTTTGTTTGTGTTCTCCATTGCCGCATCCGCTGAATCGATTGTTGATGTTTCGGGGGATTTTGTCGATGTATTGCCCAAGGCATGGATGCTGGAGGACAAAACCCAGAATCTGACTGCAGCCGATGTTGTGTCCGAGTTCGCTTCACGAGCTGAGTTGAAACAGTCGACGGCGAATTTTGGATTTAGCGATGCCGCTCACTGGTTTGGTGTTTTACTGCATAATCCGCAACCGCATGTGCTGCGCCGTTTGTTGGTGGTTGATCCGACCTGGCTGGACAAGGTCTCGATCTACTACCAGTCACCGTTGGGCAAACTGATACAGATACACGGGGGGGATACGCTCCCGTTTTCATCTCGAGCCATTTCGCACCATAAAATTAATTTTCAACTGGATATTCCATCGGGGACGAGCAGGCTGATCATCCGTACTCAGACGGTGGACCCCTACGTGGTTAATCTTGAGCTGTGGGAGCCTGGCGCATTTCACGCGGCAGATGCGGATCAGCGCCTGTACATCGGCGTGGTGTATGGCGCAATTGCGGCTTTGCTGCTGTATAACCTGGTGCTGTTTTTTTCTGTACGGGAAAGTGTCTACGCGGCGTATTCAGGCTATCTGTTTAGCTTTCTGGTCATGCATTCCACCTACAACGGTTACACCTACGCGCTGCTATGGCCTGATTCGCCTGTTTGGGGTAATTGGGCGCACGCTATTTTTATTTATATTTTTGTTTTTTCAGGTTTGTATTTTTGTACGCAGTTTTTGCAACTGCGGGAAAAAATGCCACAGGGATTTCGTGCCGTTAAAATCATTGCCGTGTTGGCGGTACTATCGTTTTTACTCACGCCTATGGTGGGTGGGTACAGCTTACAGGTACAAACCTCCATCATTTGGGTGGTGTTGTATACGCCGACAGCGTTGGTGCTGGGATGGATTTCGCTGTTTCAGGGAAATGCCGCCGCGCGGTATTTTCTTACCGCCGCCCTGGCGGGATTTATCGGTTCATTTGTGACGGCATTGACGGTATTAGGCTTCATACCATTTACGTTTTTCACTTATCACGCGGTTGATTTTGGCATGCTGGTGGATGCAGTGCTGCTGTCGCTTGCCTTGGCGGATCGTTTGCGCATTGCGCGCGTTGAGGCGGAAAGCGCAAAAAACAAATTGCTGGAAACGACTTCGCGGTATGCGGAGGATCTTGAACAACAGGTTCAGTTGCGTACGATCGAATTGAAGCAGGCCAATGCCACCAAGGACAAATTTTTATCGATTGTCGGCCATGATTTGAAAGGCCCCATTGGGGGCTTAAACACCTTGTTTTCCACCTTGGTCATTTCCAGCAAGGACATGACCGATGACACTCTGGAAACCGTACGTACTACGGTGCGGACTACTTCAGACTTTTTAGATCAGCTGTTTATGTGGGCACGAACGCAGCGTGGCGATCTTCGTTGTCAGCCTCAGTGGTTTGATGTGACGGAAATTGTGACGGAGGTGTTTGGCTTTTTGGGTTCGCAAGCAGCGGCCAAGGGTATAACGTTGACCCGGGATGGGGTGTTATCTGCCAATGTATATGCTGATCGAAAAATGATCAGTTTGGTTATACGCAATCTATTAGGGAATGCGATTAAATATTCGTTTGCTGGGGGCGATATATGCGTGACGATCAATGAGCAGGAGGACCATTGGCGTATCCAGGTAAAGGACAGTGGTGTCGGGATATCACCGGCGGTGCAGCAATCGCTGTTTAGAGCAGACACCAAGCCGGTGTCGCTACCTGGAACTGAAAACGAGGTCGGCACGGGGCTGGGATTAATACTTTGCAGCGAATTTGTCCACATGAATGGCGGGCAAATTGGTGTCGAAAGTGCTCCAACGGAAGGAACCCTGTTTTGGTTTACCGTACCAAAATTGAGTTCGGGTAGGTAGCGTCGAGTTTATGTCACTAGTGTGGTTAAGCATTAGTTTTAGCTTGTCAATTTGCCTTTATAAAATCGTAATAACAGTTAGACACGCGCAACACGATGCGCTATAAACGTTACTCTATATTATGGAATCATTTTTTTGATCAAACGAGTTTGACCAAGAAAATTTGGATAGGTTCGATACTTAAACACAATAATTAGGGGGATCCCGATGAAACTAGGAAGTATTGCCCGTACTGGCGTTGCCTTGGCACTGGGCATGGTTGCGATGAATTCATTTGCTGCGGAGGGTCATGGGGGGCATGACGCTCACGCTGCGAGCGGTGAAGCGTGCGTGGGTTTTGGTCCACAAACTCCTCGCGACATCGACAGCATTGCCGGTGAAAACAAGCGCGTTTTTTCTCTTGCGCCAAAATCCAGCGAAATGAATCTGTGTAACATCCACTTCCACAAAAATGCCGAGCACAAATCCAAAGCATTTGCCATCTATGCTGGCGAAGGCGACGGTCACGGTTATGAAAGTGGTTACCAGTGCGGTATCAGCAAAGAGCTGAGCAAAGAAGAAATGGCTCCTACCAAAGACGCCATTTGTAAAGGTGCGCACGGCGAGCTGAAGCCTGGCGACACCATCGAAGTTCACTGGGTACACTCTTCATGTGACGTTAAACCAGGCGCCGGTCTGGGTTCTTGCTTGTCTGACAGCTGTGCAAACCCCAACCTGCGTGTAGAAACTCAGGTGTTCACGCTGGTTAATGACAAGAGTGCACTGAACTTCAACGAACTGGACTACGACGGTAACGTTGTTAAGGGCTACCACCAGCCAAAGGCTCTGCCGACGGGTACTGGCAAGCCTGTTGAGTTCCTGGGTTCAACCACTGGTCCTAAGTACTCCGAGCAGTCCTGCTCTCCACTGCAGGTTACCTGGAGCGTTCGCCCACAGTGCGCTAAAGTCGACATCAACAGTGTTGGCGAGTGGTGTAAAGCGAATGACTTCAAAGAAGATCACGCTCACGGTGTAAGAAAGCTGGTAACCAATCCAAAGCTGCTGTCTGAAATCAAATAAGATTTAGCAGACACTGGCAAAAAGGCCGACATTACGTCGGCCTTTTTCGTTTCTGCCCGGGAATGGGGTAAAATAGCGCCTATTTCTACGAACAGACTCAGGAGTGCCCATGGCCGGTTCATTATTTGATCAGCTGAAAAAAAGCGGCTTGGTTGACACCAACAAAGCGAAGCAGATCAGCCGCGAGAAGCACCAGTCACGCAAGCAGGCGGACAAAGGCAAGAACAAAGCGCCACAGTTGAGTGAGGCGGCCTTGTTGGCGCAACAGGCCCAGGCCGAAAAGGAGGCCAGGGATCGCGAATTGAACCGTCAGCAAAAGGCGGAGATCGAGCGCCGGGCCATCGCTGCGCAAATTCGCCAACTGATCGAACAGCATCGCATCAAAAATCGCGACGGCGACGTGGCCTATAATTTCAACAATGGCGGAAAAGTTGATCGAGTCTACGTGACCGCCACCTTCCAGGCGCAGCTAGCCAAGGGACAATTGGCCATCGTCAAACTGGATCAGCGTGTTGAGCTGGTGCCGACAGTGATTGCGGAAAAAATCCGCCAGCGAGATGAGGGCTGTGTTTTGTATTGTGACTCTGTCCAGCACGAAGAGAAACAGGACGACGATCCTTACGCGAACTACCAGATCCCTGATGATCTGATGTGGTAAAGCAAAAAGGCAGGATGATTCCTGCCTTTTTTGTTGCTCGAAATTTAACGAATTTCAAAATCGACGATGTCATACTCGTCGCCGCGCAGCACGCTGCCGACCTGCACGCCATGCAGGCGATGACCGGTGGCTTCCTCAATCGCGCCCTGAACAGCGCCCAGAGTAAACGACAGCAACTGATCCGAGCCGCTTTCTTCACCAGCAGAACAAATGGTTTCGGTCAGATAGGCGCGGTACCCTTGGTCGATGGTTTCAATTCGCTCCAGTCTGCACAGGCGGGTGCCATTTTTCCCCAACACATTGGCTACCAGCTTCACCCACTCCTGCATGTCCATGCTGGTTTGGCTAAGACCCAGATCCTTGGCGACCTGGATGCCGCGCAGGCGCCCGGCGCGGATTAAATTACCTCTGGCCGCATCTTTGCCCATGATGGTTTCCAGACCAGTGACAATGGAGCGAAAGCAAACAATGCTGTTGAAATCTCCCAGTTCTTTGCGAAACGAGGTGCTGCTCATGTGAAAGTCCTTGGTAGTAATACTTGAATAATTCGGTGGGACAATACCAAGCGCGGAGCAAAACAGTCAAGAAATGTCGGGACATAATCGGGCAGGAGGTGGTTGGGGTAGCCTGGACCGGCCGGAGGGGGGCTTCAAGGTGTTGTGTTTGGGAGGATTTGGGTAAATGCTTCAAACTTTTGCTTTGGCAGGACAGTTTTCCTGGGAATGGAACTTGTAGTATCAAAAGTCGGCAAGCCGTTTTTTGCTACAATGGCGGCAGCCAAACGTTCTGGGCTGGTGAGGTTCTGCCAGCGTAAACCGGTGGGAAGGTGGGAGAAAGTGTGGACTTTGTACAAAATGAAAACGGTCGGTCTTCTGCAATGACCATGGTGATTTGACGGCCATGAACAATCCAAAACGTATACTAATTACTGATGACGAATCCGGCGTGCGTGAGATGCTGGAGGAGTATCTGCAAGGGCATGGGTATGTTATTCACAGTGCAGCCAGTGCCGCACAGGCGCGCGAGATCATAAGTCAACATTCTGTTGATCTGGCATTACTCGACGTGAGGATGCCGGGGGAGGATGGTTTGAGTCTGGCTAGGCATCTACGAGAACACTACAACATCGGTATTATCATGCTGACTGCAGCAGGTGAAACGATGGATAAAGTGCTGGGACTTGAAATTGGCGCAGATGATTATGTTGTTAAACCGTTTGATCCACGAGAGCTCCTGGCTCGAGTGAAAAGTGTATTACGTCGTGGTCAAGCTGATGTATCTTCTGCTGTTGCTCAGAAACAGGCCAAAGACAAAAATATTGTACGTTTTGGTCTCTGTTTGCTTGATCTGGAGCGTCATCGTCTGACCACGTTGGAAAGCGAAGAGATCACTATCACCAGTAGCGAATATGACACGCTAAAAGCGTTTGCCGAAAATCCCAATAAAGCACTCTCTCGCGAGCGCCTGCTTAACCTCACACAACATCGCGACTGGGATCCGTTTGATCGCAGTATTGATATCCGCATTACCCGGTTGCGGAAAAAGATCGAGCCCGATCCTAGTAAGCCCCAAGTGATTAAAACTATTAGAAACGCCGGATACCTTTTTGTTTGCGAAGAGTGATTTTCAATGTTGCCCGAAGAAAAAGTGGAAAACTCCACGTTAATACTCTTGTCAAAACGCTATCAGAAAATTTTGATTGGTGGTTCTCTGTTGATGCTACTGGCTTGTTTGGTATTGACCAGCCAAAGCTACAACAAGGCTCAGCAGCAGTTGTTGGCGGAGCTAGCCAGCGATGTGGACATCTATGGTCATTCGGCATCAACTGCGGGCGAGCTGGCAGAAAATCACGTTGCTCGTCTGAAGCAGCGGTTCATGAACGATTATGTTCTCTATAACTGGCAACAACAGCGGCAGTTGTTTAAATCTGCCAATGTGAACGGTGCGCCCAGCGGTTTTGCGATGTCTGCGTCGGAGGATCCAAACCTTAGGAGTATTACGCCGCAAATACTTGCGAAGCCCGACTATTTTCAGAGTGGGGGTAGTGAAAAGGAACTGGAGCGAATTTTTCACCTGACATCCTCCATGCGCGAGGGTCATCAGACTAATCCTCAGCTGGTCTGGAGTTACTTTTTTTCGAGTAACAAGAATCTGCTCGCTATCTACCCATGGGTACAGATGACGGATTTGGTTTTGGCGCAAAACTATTCCTCGATCAGCGCTCTTGTCGAAGATTATTTCAAATACGAAATCGCATTAAACAGTGATCCTGCTATCAATCCAACGGGGGAGCCGCATTGGTCCGAGCCTTATGTCGATGCAGGTGGCAAGGGGTTGATGGTTTCCCATGTTGCACCGGTTTATGTCGATGGCAAATACATCGGACTTATCGGTACGGATATTCTGCTCGAGGTGTTCAATGACTTTGTGTCCCATATTAATCTGCGAGCAGGTCGACTTTGGCTCATTAGCAAGGGAGGGCAGGTTATTGCCGATAGTGGTGAGGCGGAGGCGCCACAGAAACTGATCGAACTTACGAAACAGGTTCCTTGGCTGGATAGCAGCGAGGCTCGTGTCATTCTCAGTGATCATGGCGGTGAGTTCCAGAGTTTAGATGGGCACCATCTATTGGCGCTTCCAGTCAGTGGCACTCCCTGGACCTTGGTTTATGCGGTGGATGATGGCGATCTCTTTTGGCAGATATTGCCGCGATTGGTTCCGTACTTAGCCACCCTGTTCTTGATCATCATCTCCTTCCTGGGCGCACTCTGGCTGTTGCGCCGATTGTTTATTAGTCCAGCCATTTCCCTGGTTGGTTATATTCATAAGGTTGCTGACAAGGATGACTTTTCACAGCCGAAATTGCCCGAATTATGGCAGCCACTAACCAAGATCATCGATAGTGCATTCCGTAACTCCAGTCATCACCTTCGCCAATTGGAGGAGAGCGAGCATCTGAAATCGGGCATTATCGAGGCCGCGCCTGTGTGCATTATTTCGGCAAACACGCGCTGCGAAATCATTGAATTCAACCCAGAAGCCGAGAGATGTTTTGGTTATCGAGCTGAGGACGTTCTTGGCAAAAATATGACGGATCTGATTATTCCTCCTCATCTGCGTGAAGCACATCGCCAAGGTTTTAGTCGCTTTTGTCGGAGCCAGCAGGGAAAAATTCTTGGTCAGCGTGTCGAACTAAGCGCTATGCGTGTTGATGGCAGCGAGTTTCCGGTAGAGCTTAACATTGTGGCCTCTCGACGAGGTGAAGACCTGATTATTACCGCATTTATCGTTGACCTGACTGAGCGTAAACAGTCGGAGCAGGAGTTACGGCGTCAACGGGATCTTCTTCACCAGAGTGAAAAACTCAATGCTATGGGCTCGTTGTTGGCCAATGTTGCCCACGAACTTAATAATCCGCTTGCCGTGGTGGTTGGTCGCTCCATCATGCTCGAAGAGCAGTTGAGTGAGACGCAGAACATCAAGTCGATTACCAAAATTCGAGAGGCAGCTGAGCGGTGCGTTCGCATTGTTCGTACCTTTTTGGCGATGGCGCGTCAGAAAGATCAGGACCAGCGCCCGGTTCAGATCAATGATTTGGTGATGATGGCGATTGATATTGAGCAGCACGCGTTGAAGACCAGCGGTATTGATTTGAAGGTTGCGCTAACTCCGGATTTGCCCTTGGTTTCTGCTGCGGCTGATCAGCTCCATCAAGTATTCCTCAATCTGATAGTTAATGCGCAGCAGGCACTTGTAGAGACAGCTTATCCCCGCCGACTTGAGATCAGTACTCATCGTGCGGGATCGCAGATTCATGTTTGTGTGGCCGACGGCGGCCCTGGCGTGCCGGAGGTGATTCGCTCCCGTATTTTTGAACCTTATTTCACGACCAAGCCGATGGGGGTGGGTACCGGGGTTGGTCTGCCTATCAGTCTTGGTATTGTCCAGGCCCATGGTGGTGAAATTAACGTAGGGAGTTCGACGTTAGGAGGCGCCTTATTTACGGTGGCATTGCCCATTGCTGAAATTGCCTACGATGAGGATGTGCCGGTAGTGTCGAATGTGGACGTTGTGTCGTCAGGACATGTTCGGCTGTTGATTGTCGATGATGAGCCGGAGATCAGTTCCATGCTTGGCGATATTCTCGCCAATGACAAGACGCACATCGATTATGCAGAAAACGGTTGGTCTGCGTTGGGCCTGATTTCTCATCATCACTACGATGCCATTATTAGTGACTTGCGCATGCCCGGATTGGATGGAGAGGGGCTTTATCGGAGGATTGTTGCCCAATATCCGGCGATGGCTTCGCGGGTTATTTTTGTAACCGGTGATGCGCTGAGTCCCAATATTGCTCGCTTCTTGACTGAGATGGATGCACCAGTGATTGAAAAACCATTTGTTCCAGCCGACGTGAAGCGCTGTTTGGCGTCTCTGCTAGAAAAACGGTTAGAGCTGGCCTCGGCCTGAGGCATTGGCGATATAGAACTCTACAAAGCGGCCTGTAACAACAGGCCGCTTTTTTTGGGGGGAGTAAAAATAAGGGGGAGGGTCTGGCTGTTTTTTGAAACAATTGATACAAATGTGTCCGGTGTGGAAACGCAACAGAAACACGTTATGAGTAGACTTGTTCACATGTGAGGCCACTATTGCCGGTGGTGAATTTGAATCTACAGGAGTTGAACGTGAAAGAGTTTCGTGAGTTATCTGCACTTGGTACAACAGAAGATCTCTGTCATCTCATTGATGAATTGGCAGAATCTGGCTCATTGGCAATTCCTCTTGTATTGCTGGCAATGCAGGACAGGGATGATGAAGTGCGCTGTTATGCAGTGCGTACTCTTAGCCGAATTGGTGTAGGTCAACCTGAAGTGGCCGAATCGTTTGCTATTGCACTAAAAGACCATTGCGATTGTGTTCGTCGATACGCAGCAGCAGCACTAGGTGTCGTCAAACCTCTGGCCGCAATTGCGAAATCAGCACTGACCGTTGCTTGTAATGATGAGGATTACATCGTTCGCTATTTCGCATCTCAGGCATTATCTGATCTAGAGAGAAAAGTGGCGAGATAGACATCCGGATTAGAAAGTTATGCACCCGGGGTAGCTATATTTTATTTAGATTAAGTCGGAACCACTACACTTGAACTGACCATCTTCGGTTTTAACGGTCTTACTGCCATACCCATTACGGCTGTTATCTGAGCTGGACTTCTCATGCCTGTCATAACCAAGATGCTCATCCATCTCGGCATTGAGGGCGGCTTCGACGGTGATCTTGGTCATCATTCGCCGAAAGTCATTGAGGTCTTGCTCGGTTTTGATGCCTTTAGCTGCTTCCCGTGCCAAGGCTTCGATTTCTTTCTTGTTCCTGTTTGCCTATCCTTTCCAGTAGAGGGTAATAATAGGCAGTTACACAGTTTTATCTACAGTCTCGGTTTCACTAATGCCAAACATTTCACAGGCGAACCGAATCGACATCGCTTTTTCCTTCAGCACACGTTGCGCCATCTCCTTGCGCTTAGATGGGATCACCACTTTTTTCAAAGCCTCCTGAATGACCTGGGATTTTAGGCGTAATGCGGCATGCATCTTCTTGAGTCGGCGGTTCACGTATTCCAGTTTTTTCATGCTCTTCATTAATGAAGAATCCATTCCACCGTACTTCTCCAGACAGTTATAAAAGGTCTCGTGTGTACGGTAAAACTCCGTAATTAATACCCAAGTTTCAGATTCATTGAGGAAGACAATGATCTGGCTTTCGGTAAATCGGGACTTCTTCATCGTAGATTCTCCTTTGCTTTAATATATTGGGAAATTCTATTTTTGAGCACCATCTTTTTTCGGGGGGATTACCCCAGTTCTTTGCGAAAAGAGGCGCTGCTCATGTGAAAAATCCTTGATGGTGATGCCTGAATGATTTGGTGGGACAATAGCAAAACCCAAGCTGACCGGTCAAGAAAGCCTGGGTGGGGAGTGTGGTGACTTAGCTAATAGTAGACATGTAGTTCGGCAGCAAACTCATGCCATGTTAAGTCATTTTTCTGATGACGCTCAGCATTAAGTCGGAATGAAAGATTTCTGGATAGAGCAATACTTTGCTGCACTACGAAAGTGTCAAGGCGTTGTTCTTCACCAATGATTCCCTGTTGTGATTCAGCGTAGGAGTGCAAACGCCAGCAGTTGATGGGTTCGCTGATAAAACCAGCCCGAAGCAGTGGTGCAAAGCGATATTCGTCTTTCAAGTCCAGACTGTGTGCCAGAGAACCTTCCAGGAGACCGTAGAGCACAGACTGTCTGTTTTCTCCCAAGGCAAATGCCAAACCAGCACCGCCCCGGAAGTAGCTCAAATTTTCTATACCAGGCTCGGGGTTGTTGTCCCACCCCAAGGCGAGATGCCAGGAAGTATCATGAAAAAAGCGATCTCGAGGTTCGATGGAAAGTATTTCTAAAATGGTTGTGTTATTTAAATCCAGTTGCTTCGTCGCGTCGTCATAGTTTAATTGCAGATTCATGAATTGAAGTGCTGAGTTGGAAACGAAACCAGCACTGGGATCAAGCAGGTCATGGTAGGCAGGTCGCCAGCTCAGGGATACGCCGTTATTTCCCATCAATCGAGAGGCCCCGATGGACAGTCTCTGTGAGTTATGGCCAAGGTCTGGGTGAATGGATGGCGGTGGAATATCTGGTGTCTGGCTAGCCAATTTTATTTTGCTGCGGGCCAGAAGAATTTGACGTTCCTGTTTATTTAACTGGGTGGCGCTGTCATCCGAGTTTTTTAATTTCTTATAGCGATAGTAGTCATTCAGCAAGTCCAAAACTTGAATCTGTCTTTCTTCACTGAGTGCGGTTAATTGCGGTTGGATATTCTCAAAGCCTGTTTTATAGGCCCGCATGGTGAGTTCAATGTCTTCATCATTCATGGTTTGTTGTTTTGCCCGAATGATGCGGCCATGAGAAGCATTGTATTGAACATCGGTCACGAGACCTTTTTCCCGCAGCAAGCGCAAGGTGTCAACGGGGATGGTCCAACCGTTGAAGTTATCTGTCAGGCGATTTTCGGCAAAGCTGACATCCAGCAGAGATAGCAAATGGTATGAGCAGTTCTCAGTGAAAAAGTAATAGTCGAAATAGCTGGGGGCAAGCTCATAAACATGCATAAGGATAAATGAAATTTCATCCTGAGAAATATTGAGTGTGTATTCCCATACGTCACGATTTTCCATTTGCGCATATTCACGTAGCTTCGTGTAATACGGTACGACGCTGAATTTCCCAGGGAATCCGCCGGACAGGCCAAGTAGCGAGTAGGAAAAGCCGTTAACATTGGGATCTACCTGGGCAGCGTAATTGATGCTGTAGTTGAGCATCTTTGTTTGCTGAGTCTGCCCCTTTTTGTCGACACGAAGTAGGGTATGACCAAACATCGAGGATGGGCTGTTTGGGTGGGTAGTGGGGAAGACTACGGTAAGTTTTTCCGCAGATAGCACGCGGACGAACAAGTCAAAATCATCACACGCTTCTTTGGGTAAGCGTGAAGTATCAAATTTCAGCTGTTTTCCCAGCCAGTGAAACCTGGCAATAAATCGACACTGAGCACTAAGCTGGACAGGCTCCAGCTTTCTATTCGAAAAAAATGCTGCAAGGGTTGCTTCTAACTCTGCCTGAGGGGCAGTTTTACCGTTCTCTGAAAAAAAGAAGTCACGACTATCCACTTGGCTTTCATAGTGACCGAAAAAATTCTTTTTATAGTGAATCAGAGTCAGCCAGATAGGATGTTCAGCCAGGCGGTTGGAGCGTGATTGTTGAACGATTTCTGCGAGATAGTGGTCTTGGGAATTGATAGCAAGCGAGACCGACGCATCATACTCACCTTGCTCTATCAGGGTGTCGACTTTGGATTGGGCTAGACCGTATTGGGGTAAAAGCAGGGAAAAACAGAATGCTAGAAAAAAAATATTAAACCTGGCCACGTTGGGAGCACATCACTAATTGTTTTTATGTTTTGGGAAAGAATCCCCGGCAGGCGGATGCTGCCGGGGGTGCTGCGTGTTTACTGAATGTATTTTGCCAATTGACTATCGGAGGCCATAGCCAGATCCAGAGCGGCTAGTACTTCGGCGGGCTTTTCTGATTTCACAAACAGATCTTCATAGCGAGCCTGAGTCAGAGAATAGAACGTGCCTTTGTCCTGCTCTTGGATAGCCATGATATGAGCTAGAGAAGCCAAGTAATTGCCCTGACCTTGTGCCGCATCCACCGACAAATTATCCATATTGGAAGCAACAAACTCCTCGCGTTGCTTATTGTCATTTTGTACCACGGTGGAGGTATCACAACCGCTGGTGCCTGATGTCATGGCAAAAGTTTGGTTACCATAGATTGAATTCAGGATGCTGGCGCCAACATTCACACCTGCGCCTGATTTTCCTCCCAGGATAACTTTGCCTAAACCGCAGCCGGCGCCGTCATTGGCGGCATGGGCAGCAGATAGAGGTAATACAAGACAAATTCCCAACGCTAGAACTGTTTTTTTCAGCATACGTAGATTCCTTGTTCTCTATTGATTAAATGAATTGACCCGGAACGAGACCAGTTAGCGCACGTAATGGGCAAAACGCTGATCAGTTGCCATTGTGCTATCCAGAGCCGCGAGAACTTCTTTGTATGTTGGCTCTTCAGAGTTAAAGATATTTTCAAAGTTGCTTTGAGTGAGAGAGAAGAAGGCATCTTTGTCTTGTTCTTCGATACCCATCAGAGCTGCCAGAGAGGAAAGATGCTGGCCATTTCCTTGAGCAATGTCTTGGGCCAGGTCATCAATGTTGGAGGCAACAAATACTTTTTTCTCCAATTCATTGCTGGCAACCGCATTTTGGTTACATCCCAATGTGCCGGAAGTGATACCAAATGCTTGGTTGGAAAAAGAGCTGTTAGTGGTGCCAGCGCTGATGTGAGCCATTAAACCAGATTTTCCTTTCCAGATTTGGTTGCCCAAACCACAACCAGGGCCCTCATTGCCTGCCATAACCGGCAATGCAACTACGGAGAGTAACAGGCCCGAGATTAGTGCTCTTTTCATATTTGCCTCCTAGGCTTTTATATTCGAAGAAACGAGGTTACATTTGTAACTCTCTCTATTTCGGGTTGTCAATTGATTTCTGGAGAAAAAATTGGGAAATTGCAGAAGATGTTTCCTGGCACTGATATTGCCAGTTTTTTCGATTTTGTGTGGATGTAGTGGGTTGTTTTTTCATCCTACGCAGGATGAAGTTTTAACGCCTTCTCGTTTTGGTATTCTGCATGATGATATCTATCTGACAACACCTGATGATTTTAGATTGCATGGCTGGCATTTACATGCGCAGGGGGATAAAAAGGGGAGTGTTGTTTTTTTTCATGGTAACGCTGAAAACATTACTACGCACATCGCCAGTATCTATTGGCTGCCAGCTCAGGGATTTGAGGTATTTATTTTTGACTATCGAGGATATGGACGTTCTCAGGGAACGCCTAGTGTTGAGGGGTTAATTCTCGATGCTATGACTGTTCTTGATTATGTTGCTGAGTCAAAGTCGACGGATATTGTTGTGTTTGGTCAAAGCTTGGGGTGTGCAATTACGTTGAACGCAGTTGCCAAATTTCAGCATAAAGAGCGTATTAAAGCGGTTGTTGTGGACAGTTGTTTTTCCGGCTTTCGCGAGATTGCCCGTGAGAAAATCGCAGATGTCTGGCTGACCTGGCCATTTCAGTGGCCACTGTCGTTGGCTTTTACGGCCGATTACAGTCCGGTTGATGCGCTACACTCGCTTGCTTCTATCCCCATATTGATTATTCATGGAAATCAGGATCGTGTTATTCCGATTCATCATGGGAAGCGATTGTTTAATGCGGCAGGCTTTCCAAAGGAATTTTGGGAAATTGAGCGAGGAAAGCACATTGATTCAATGATGAGAGAGGGAGTGCGGTCACAGTTTTTGACTTTTCTGGATGATGCATTTTTGGCAAAGATACCTAGTCAGAGGGCGCAGGAAAGACAATTGGACTTCCCTAGCATTTTTGAAAGCAAAAAATGATATGTGATTTATCGTTGTTGTCACAGACGTAGTTCAGAAGATTCGATGCCAAGAAATGCCGAGCCATAAATGAGCAGACAATGGTCTGCCCCGAGAAATTTTTCCAGAAACAGAGTGATAGGATTACCAATAAGGTGAGTGGCTCCAGCGCATCGCAAGCAGTCTGACAGCGATTAGTGGTAGTAAACCAAATTCAGCTGGGCAGAATCGTAAGGATCGCGTTGAACATATTCAAAGCGCACTGCCAGATTGCGGTCGATGCCGTACTCAATGCCGATGCCTGCCATCAAGCCATCCGCTTCACCGAAATCCGCGCCGAGTCTGGCGATAAAATCCCATTTGGGCGCTAGCTGGAATTGCATGACTGCAGTGCTCCACAGGCCGGAGAAGCGGACGTTGTAGTAGTAGGGGTAGTACTTATAGGGATAGGGGTGGTAGTAATCGAACCAGCCGCTGTCCATGTAGCCCAGTTCGAGCAGGACGTTGGTTTTGCTTCTCGCGCCGCCATTACTCAATTGCAGACCGCCGAAAAACTGATAGCCGGTTGCCGTGCGGTGATAGGGCACGTCCAGCGTATTGCTGCTGATACCACCGCCAAAGTGGACCTGATTTTGTTGGGCCTGAGCGGGCAGGCTAAATAGCATGGCGATACCTGCCAGTGCCAGGCAGATGGATTTATAGAACAACTTCACAACGAACTCCTGAATGCGATACACGAAATTGCGCGCATTCTAGCGTAGGAGCTGGCGGAAAACACCTGTCAGGCCAGCCCGACTGCGGAGGGGGGATTACTCGCGCAGGCCGCGCAGGATTTCCTGTCTCACACCTTGGGCCGCACGCTGTCCGCTGATGACAGCGCCTTCGAGCGTGGCCGGATAGCCGGTGTCGGTAAAATCGCCTGCCAGCCAGCAACCGGGCAGCAGGGTTTTGTTGACTGGACGGGTTTTATCAATGTTGACGCTGCTGACGAAGGTCGCGCGTTTTTCGGTGATCAGTTGTACGTCCAGCGGTGCCGGCCAGTCCGGGTACAGGGCGGCAATTTCAGCCACCACGGTTTTGATGATGGCATCTTTGCCCTGGGTGATCAATTCGCTGCTGGCACTGATGATGACGGCGATTAATCCGGGTTGACCGGCAAAGCTGCGATCGAACAGCCACTGGCTGTGAGTATCGACCAGGCCGATCATGGGACTGCTCAGTTTGACTGTCTTTGGATAGCGCAAATAAATTGTCGTGATCGGTTCGTATTCAAATTGTGCCAGGCGATGGCATATGCTCGCCATCGGCGGTAAATCATCCAGCAGGCGTTTGGTGCCCAGGGGGCTGGTGGCCAGAATGAGGTGATTGCACGGAATGGTTTCGCCTTCGGTGTGAACGCCGCTGATACGGCCGTTATCCACCCGCAAGCCAATGGCTCGGGTCTTGAGCATCACCAGGCCACCGCGTGATTCAATAAACTCCATCGCCGGCTCGGGAAATAATTTGCCCAGCGATATTTTGGGAATGATCAGGTCGCTGTGCTGGCGCTGATAGTTGAAAGTGTCATGCAGCACTTTCAAAAAAAGTTGCGCTGACGCTTTGGTGATTGGTGTATTCAGCGTTGCCAAACACAACGGTTCCCACAGCATTTTGGTCAGTCGACCATTTTGCCGATGACGGATGAGCAGCGCATGCAAGCTGACATCTTCATCGAGACGAAAACGGGTAAATGCCAAGTGAGTACAAAATTTCAATGCCAGGGCGCGTTCTTGCAGTGACAATCCCTGAGCGGTCATTAAACCGAACAATAGATGCAGCGGTGCCGGCAATTCCGGCGTTTTTAAATGCAGGTTGTTGCCCTTGGGGGAGCGCAAGTCCAACGATAAGGATTGGCGCTGCAGGGCAGTGTCAACATCAACGCCGATGAGTTCCAGCAGCGATAATGTTTGCCGGTAGGCACCGATCAGAATGTGCTGACCGTTGTCGACGGTGTCGTCGCCAAAGGGTGCGCAACGGGCGCGACCGCCCAGTTGTTTTGCAGATTCAATCAGGGTAACAGGAATGTCGTTGGCGGCCAGCGTGACCGCTGCGGCTAATCCAGACCAACCACCACCGATAACAATTGTACTCATGCAGCAGCTTGGCGTTGTTGGGATTTGTGACGTTTTTTCTCGTGCCGCGCCGCGTTCCAGGCAATCCACAATTTACGCAGTGGTGTGAGCTTGATGCGGTGTTCGAGCACGCGATAGCCGTCTTGTTCAATTTCGGCCAAGGTGGCCTGATAAATTTTTGCCATGATCAAACCGCTGCGTTGATGGTAGCGATCAGTGTCGGGCAGTTTCTCAAAGGCTTTGGTGTAGTAACGCTTGGCGCGTTCGACCTGAAATTTCATCAAGGCAGCAAAATTTTCCGAAGTGGTGTGTTGTAACAGTTCTTCGTTGCTGACCGAGAAATTCTTTAATTCATCCTGCGGAATGTACACGCGACCGCGCTGTGCATCTTCGGCTACGTCGCGGCAAATGTTGGTCAACTGAAATGCCATGCCCAGATCGTGGGCGTATTTCAGGGTTTGTCTGTCCTGATAGCCAAAAATTTCTGCTGACAGCAATCCCACCACACTGGCAACGCGATAGCAGTACAGCGACAGCTCGGTGAAAGTCGGATAGGCGTCATAGTCCAGATCCATTTCCATGCCGTCGATGATTTCCATGAAATATTCTTCGGCCAGATTGAAATGCTTGATCTGTTCCTGCAGTGCTTGAGTGACCGGATGCTTGGGGCTGCCGTGAAACAGCGCCTTGACTTCTTCGCGCCACCAGGCAAGTTTGGTGCGGGCAATATTTTCATCCGAACATTCGTCGACCACATCATCCACTTCGCGGCAGAATGCGTAAAGTGCGGTGATGGCGCGGCGCTGTTGATCCGGTAAAAAGCGAAAGGCGTAATAAAAACTGGAACCGCTTTTCGCGGCCTTGTCGGCACAATAGTCGTCAGGTGTCATGAAGTTTCAAGTTTAGTATTCACAGTTGCAGCTGGTGCTTGGCGACGGAGCGCAAACCAGAGCATCCACAGCCCGTCCCATTTACGGAGACGAGGGCGTTCAAAAACATCCGTTTCCAACTGCTTCAAACGATGCAGAATACGCAATCCGCCGCCAATGATCAATCGAATTTCCAGTCCAAAACGCCCCTTCAGCCGCCAGCCCAGGCTGGCTCCGCGCAGAATGAGGGTTTCGGCACGGGCGACTTCGCGCTTGAACAGGGCGCGCATGGCTTGATCGGAAACCGCATTGCGCAGGTGATGTTCGGTGACCCCCAGTTCGTCCATGTCTGACTGTGGCAGGTAAATGCGTCCCAGCTCGTGAAAGTCCTGCTGCATGTCCTGCAAAAAATTGATCAGTTGCAGCGCGCTGCAGACATCATCGGAGTCGCGCAGATTTTGTTCGCTGGCTTCGCCGGCCAGATGCAGCAATATCCGTCCCACCGGATTGGCAGAATAGCGGCAGTATTGCAGCACGTCGGCGTGGCTGGTGTAGCGTTTTTGCTGCACGTCCTGTTTGAAGGCTGTGATCAGGTCGTGGTAGAGCGCAATCGGAATATTGTGCTGGCGGATGACGTCGACATTGGCGAGCAGAATCTTGTCATCGGTGCCGTGACCGGCAATGGCGCGGTCCAGTTGCTGACCGTAGTCGTCCAGTGCCTCGAAACGTTGCTGTGCGCTGGCGTCACCTTCATCGGCCAGGTCATCCACATGGCGAGAGTAGGCATACACCGCTGCAAACGGGCGCCGCATGTGCGCCGGCAGCAGTTTGGAGGCGACCGGAAAATTTTCGTAGTGGTTGTTGGCAATTTGCTGACAATGGGCGTAGGCAGCGGCCAATTCCGGCGTCATTTATCCTGCTCCAGCGAGGTGTCCAGTTCCAGGCTGCTGACCTGGCGTGGCAGGGTTTCCACCTGGGCGCTATCGGCCATGACTTTTTTCTCGGCAATGCCCAGTTCAGTGAATTTGCGTGCGCCCGGCAGTACGCGGCTGTCGAATGAACTGACGGCTTTGTTGTAGTGGCCGACGCTTTGTTCCAGCGATTTACCGACTTTGTTCAGGTGTTCGCCGAAGGTGGCCAGACGGCTGTACAACTCTTCACCCAGCGCGCGAATCTGTTCGGCGTTTTCTGCCAGCGCTTCCTGACGCCAGCCATAGGCCACGGCACGCATCAGCGCGACAAAACTGGTGGGGGTGGAGAGGATGACTTTGTTTTTCATCGCATCTTCGAGCAGGTTGCGATCCACATCCAGCGCGGCGCCGAGGAACTGTTCGCCGGGAATGAACAGCACCACAAAATCCGGCGAGTTCTTGAACTGGTTCCAGTACGCCTTGCTGGAAAGTTCTTTGACACGATCACGCACATGGCGTGCATGTCGTTGCAGTTCGATTTGACGCTGGTTGTCGTCGCTGGCTTCCATCGCTGACAGATAAGCATCCAGCGGGGTTTTGATGTCGACCACAATGTCGCGGCCGCCGGGCAGGCGCACGATCATGTCTGGTCGCAGGCGACCATCCTCAGTGTTGATCGTGGTCTGTTCGAAAAAGTCGCAGTATTCCACCATGCCGGCTAGTTCGGCCAGGCGCTTGAGGGTCATCTCGCCCCATTGACCACGGACTTCGGGGCGGCGCAGGGCGTTGACCAGATTGCGCGTTTCGCCCTGCAGCGCTTGCTGGCTGAGATTGAGATTTTGCAAATGCTGGTTAAGGGCGCCGTAGGATTCCTTGCGCTCTTTTTCAGCCTGGTGAATGTGCTGCTGGGTTTTTTCCAGCGCTTCGCGAATGGGGCGCACCAGATTTTCGATGGCTTGTTCTTTTTTCTCCAGATCACCCTGGGATTGCACCTGAAAGGATTTCAGATTTTGCTCGGCCAGTTTGAGGAACTGTTCGTTGTTGCGCGCCAACGCCTGCGAGGCCAGATTTTGAAATTGCTGGCTGAGTTGTTCGTGCGACTGTTTTACCGTCGCCAGGCGCTCGGCATGCACAGCTTCGACATTGCTCAGTTTGGCCTGCAGTTCAATGTTGGTTTTTTCTTGGGCGGCGATGGTTTTCTGTTTCATCAGCGCGGCGATGGCAAAGCCTGCCACCAGACCGGCCAGCAGCATTGCGATGGGAAGCAGCAGTTCCATCAGGTCCATTTCTCCAGGTAGTCCAGCACTTGTTGGGGATGATCGATCAGGGCGTCGGCTTGCCAGCTGTGCGGGTCATCGTCGGGTAGCAGATAGCCGAAGGTGGCGGCCAGGGTGCGCATGTTGGCGGCGCGACCGGCGGCGATGTCACGCTCGGCATCGCCGACGTAGACGCAGTGTTCGGCAGCGACACCGACCAGGTTGCAGGCATGGTACATGGGTTCGGGATGGGGTTTGCTTTTGGCGCAGGTATCGCCGCTGACGATGGCGGCAGCGCGTGGTGTCAGGCCCAGCGCCGCCATCAGCGGATCTGTCAGCCAGCCGGGCTTGTTGGTGACCACGCCCCATTTGATGGCGCGGCTTTCCAGCTCGGCCAACAGTTCATTCATCCCGGCGAACAAGGTGGTATGGCGGGCGATGTTGTGCAGGTAAATATTGAGAAACTGTTCGCGCACTGCGTCGTAGTCCGCATCGCCGGGACCGATGTCAAAACCCAGCCGAATCATGGCGATGCCACCGTGGGAAACCACCGGGCGGATGGCTTCAAACGGCAGCGGTTGATGACCGCGGGCCTTGAGGGTTTCGTTCAGCGCATAGGCCAGATCGGGCGCAGTGTCGGCCAGGGTGCCGTCGAGGTCGAAAAGAACTGCTTGGATGGACAAGTTAGTCGGTTTCCTTGATGCCGTAGGTGAGATAGTTGACGTCGATGTCCTTGCCCAGCGAGTAGTTTTTGCTCAGTGGGTTGTAGCTCATGCCGCTCAGGTCGGCGATGGTCAGGCCGTTACGGCGCATCCAGCCGCCCAGCTCTGAGGGCTTGATGAATTTTTTGTAGTCGTGGGTACCTTTGGGCAACATGCCCATCAGGTATTCCGCGCCCAGAATCGCCAGTGCGTAAGCCTTGGGGTTGCGATTGAGGGTAGAGAGGAAAACCTTGCCGCCGGGTTTGATCAGTTTGATGCAGGCGCGCACTACCGATTCGGGATCGGGGACGTGTTCGAGCATTTCCATGCAGGTGACCACATCAAATTCACCGGCATGGCGCTCGGCAAATTCTTCGACGGTGATTTGTTGGTAGTCAACGCTCAGGCCGGATTCCAGCAGATGCAGGCGAGCGACTTCCAGTGGGGTGGCACCCATGTCGATGCCAGTGACCTGGGCAGCGCGTGCTGCCATGGATTCGCTGAGAATGCCGCCACCGCAGCCCACGTCCAGCACTTTTTTGCCGCTGATCTGGGCGTGACGGTCGATGTAGTTCAGGCGCAGCGGATTGATGTCGTGCAGGGGTTTGAATTCGCTTTCGGTGTCCCACCAGCGGTAGGCGATTTCCTCGAATTTGGCGACTTCGTGCTGGTCGACATTGGCGTGTGCGGCAGTGTTCATGATGATGCTTTCCTGCTTTGTTGGATTTTTTGTGCCCAGCGTTGGGCTTTACGTCGCAGTTGTTCTTCGTTCAGGGTGGTGAGCTGGTGCTGCTTGAGCACCTGGCGACCGTCGACCCAAACATCCGAGACCTGATGGCGACCTGCGGCATAAACGATTTGCGAAATGGGATTATAAACCGGTTGGGTTTCCAGTGCCGAGAGGTCAATGGCGGTGATGTCGGCGGCTTTGCCCACTTCCAGCGAACCGGTCACAGCCTCCAGTCCCAGCGCCTTGGCGCCGTTGAGGGTGGCCATGCGTAGCGCCGTGTGGGCAGGCAGTGCGGCCGCATTACCGCTGGCGACCTTGGCGATCAGCGCGGCACTTTGCATTTCGTTGAGCATGTCCAGGTCGTTGTTGGAGGCGCAACCGTCGGTGCCCAGCGCGACATTGACGCCGGCTTCCAGCAGTTTGACGGTGGGACAGATGCCACTGGCCAGCTTCATATTGGATTGCGGATTGTGAATGACATGCACGCCGTAGTTGGCCAGATCGGTAATTTCCTGGTCGGTGAGCTGGGTCATGTGCACGGCCATCAATCGTGGGCCGAGTAGCCCCAGTTCCTTGAGGCGCGCCAGCGGGCGCTTGCCGGTTTTTTGTTCGGCCTCGGCAACTTCAAATGCGGTTTCGTGAATGTGCATGTGGATCGGGATGTCCAGTTGCTCGGCCAGGGTCAGCGCCCGGCGCAGCGGAGCATCTGACACTGTGTACGGCGCATGAGGGGCCAGCGCGGTTGTGATCAGCGGATTGTGGCGAAACGCATCATGGACATTGACGCCCTTGGCGAGATAGTCGTCCGGGCCTGCTGCCCATGCGGTGGGGAAGTCGATCAGAATCAGGCCGACGCACATCCGCATTCCCGCATCGCTGGCGGCCTGTGCTGCCTGATAGGGGAAGAAATACATTTCATTCAGACAGGTAACACCGGCGCGAAACGACTCGGCCACGGCCAGTTGGGTGCCGTCGTAGACAAATTCGGGACTGACGTTGGCGGCTTCGGCGGGCCAGATGTGGTTTTGCAGCCAGTCCATCAACGGCAAATCGTCGGCGAAACCCTTGAGCAGGTTCATGCTGGCGTGGGTGTGAGTGTTGATCAGGCCGGGAATCAGCGCGTGTTCGGTCAGGCTGTGCAAGGTTGTCGCGTCATATTGCTGGGCTGCAGCGAGACTGGGAAGAATGGCAACGATGGCGCCGTCGTGAATGACGACGCTGTGATTTTCCAGAATGGTGTTGTCGGGCCTGACGGGGATCACCCAGCGGGCGTTGATCACGGTGTCGACGGTCTGCATTTCTGTCCTTTTTGCTTCAGCTAACCGGTATAATACGGAAATTGTTGCAGTTTACATGTTTAGCCGCGCTTGCGCAGTGATTTGGAGGATAAATGGCGTCTCAGATTGATAACACCCGTGCCGTGGTGTGGAAGGGTGACTCCCTGGAGTTGTTGGATCAGCGCATTTTGCCGCGAGAGAAGGTTTACCTGACTTATCGCGACGCCGTAACCACCGCCCGGGCGATTACCGACATGGTGGTGCGCGGTGCGCCGGCCATTGGTGTGGCGGCGGCTTACGGTGTGGTGTTGTCTGCACGCCAGCGCGTCGCTGCCGGTGGTGACTGGAAGGCGGCGATCAAGGCGGACATCAAGGTGCTGGCCGAATCCCGTCCCACGGCGGTGAATCTGTTCTGGGCACTGGATCGGATGGGCAGAAAGCTTGATAGCCTGAGCACCGATGCGGTGGCTGCCTTGGAAGCGGAAGCGATTGCCATTCACGAGGAGGATCTGGCGGCCAACTACAAAATGGGTGATTTGGGCGCGGCGTTTATCGAGCCCGGCTCCGGCGTGTTGACCCACTGTAATGCCGGTGCGTTGGCGACCGCAGGTTACGGTACCGCGCTGGGCGTGATTCGTTCCGCCTGGACCCAAAAGCGTATCAGCAAGGTGTTTGCTGATGAGACCCGTCCCTGGCTGCAGGGCTCGCGCCTGACAGCCTGGGAACTGCTGGAAGATGGTATTCCGGTGACGCTGCAGTGCGAAGGTGCAGCCGCGCACCTGATGAAAACTGGTCAGATCCAGTGGGTGATTGTCGGTTCCGACCGTATCGCCGCCAATGGTGATGTGGCCAACAAAATCGGCACCTATGGACTGGCGGTGCTGGCACGTCATCACGGGGTGAAATTCATGGTGGTGGCGCCCAGCTCTACCGTGGACATGAGCATCCGCCATGGTGACGACATCCCCATTGAGCAGCGCGGTCTGGAAGAAGTATTGGGTCTGAATGGTCAGCGTGTGGCTGCTGAGGGCGCCAGCGCCTGGAACCCTGCGTTTGATGTGACACCGGCCGAGTTGGTGGACGTGATCGTCACCGAATTGGGTGTGGTTGAACGCCCCAATGCGGAAAAAATGGCCAAGTTGATGGGCTAGGGCGGCTGCATTTTGTACAAAAATGGCCTCGCGGATTTGACGGTTCGCGGGGCCTTTTTATTCCTTATACTTATTGCCCGGCTCATATGCAGTATTGGCGCGTCCTGTGTTACAATCGAGCACCTGATTTGACCGAGGCTCACTGGCTTTAGGCCACACTAAACGGCTGTTTAATATGGAATCATTTGCAAAAGAAGTTCTTCCCGTCAATATCGAAGATGAGATGAGAGCCTCCTACATGGAGTACGCCATGAGCGTAATCGTGGGACGTGCTCTGCCTGATGTACGTGATGGTCTCAAACCGGTTCACCGCCGCGTACTGTATGCCATGAGTGAACTGGGCAATGATTGGAATAAGCCCTACAAAAAATCCGCGCGCGTGGTGGGTGACGTGATCGGTAAATACCACCCGCACGGTGACTCTGCGGTGTACGACGCCATCGTGCGTATGGCGCAGCCGTTTTCCATGCGCCAGATGCTGGTGGATGGTCAGGGTAACTTTGGTTCGGTGGATGGCGATGCGCCAGCAGCAATGCGTTACACCGAGGTGCGCATGGCCAAGATCGCGCACGAGCTGCTCGCTGATCTGGACAAGGAAACCGTCGATTTCGTCCCTAACTATGACGAATCCGAACACGAACCGGCCGTATTGCCGGCCAAGCTGCCCAACCTGCTGATTAACGGTGCTGCCGGTATTGCGGTGGGCATCGCGACCAATATTCCACCCCACAATCTGGCCGAAGTCATCAATGGCTGTTTGGCCCTGATTGAAAATCCCGAGCTGGATATTCTCGAGCTGATTAACATTATTCCCGGCCCCGATTTTCCCACCGCCGGTATCATCAACGGCGCACGCGGCATTCGCGAAGCCTATCTGACCGGCAAGGGCCGCATCTATGTGCGTGCCCGTCACGAGGTGGAAGGCGAGGAAGGCAGCAAGCAGCGCTTGATCATCACTGAACTGCCGTATCAGGTGAACAAAGCGCGTTTGCTGGAAAAAATCGCTGAACTGGTCAAAGAAAAGAAAATCGAAGGCATCACTGAACTGCGCGACGAGTCTGACAAAGACGGTATGCGTATGGTGATCGAACTGCGTCGTGGCGAAATGCCCGACGTAGTGCTGAACAATCTCTACCAGCACACCCAGATGCAGAACGTGTTCGGCATCAACATGGTGGCGCTGCTCGACGGCCAGCCACGTCTGCTCAACATCAAGCAGATGCTGGAAGCGTTCATTCGTCACCGCCGCGAAGTGGTGACGCGTCGTACTATTTTTGAATTGCGCAAGGCGCGTGCGCGTGCGCACATTTTGGAAGGTTTGGCGGTTGCGCTGACCAACATTGATCCAGTGATCCAGTTGATCAAGGCATCGCCCAGTCCTGCAGAAGCCAAGGCTGGTTTGATTTCCACCGTCTGGCAGCCAGGTGCTGTGCTGGATATGCTGGCCGGCGCGGGTGCGGATGCATCACGTCCTGATGATCTGGAGCCACAGTTTGGCATGCAGGCTGATGGTTATCGTTTGTCCGAAGCCCAAGCCCAGGCGATTTTGGACATGCGTCTGCATCGTTTGACTGGTCTGGAGCAAGACAAGATCCTCAGCGAGTACAAGGAAATTCTGGTTAACATCGCCGAGCTGCTGGAGATTTTGTTGAATCCTACGCGTCTGATGGAAGTGATTCGTGACGAACTGTTGTTGATCAAAGAGCAATACAGCAACCCACGTCGTACCGAAATTCGTGCCTCGCATGAAGATTTGAGTATTGAAGATCTGATCAGCGACGAGCCCATGGTGGTGACGCTGTCCCACGAAGGGTACGTCAAGAGCCAGCCGCTGGATGTGTATCAGGCGCAGCGTCGTGGTGGTCGCGGTAAGGCGGCGGCGGCGACCAAAGATGAAGACTTCATCGACAAACTGTTTATTACCAGCGCGCATGACACCATGCTGTGCTTCTCCAGCCGTGGCAAAGTTTACTGGTTGAAGGTGTATCAGGTACCGCAAGCCAGCCGTACTTCACGTGGTCGCCCAATCGTGAATTTGCTGCCGCTGGAAGAAAACGAGCGCATCAACACCATTTTGCCGATTCGCGAATACACCGAAGATGCCTACATTTTCTTCGCGACCTCGCAAGGCGTGGTGAAGAAAACCTCGCTGATGGACTTCTCTCGTCCACGCAGCTCCGGCATTATCGCTATCGATCTGAACGAGGGCGACCAACTGGTTGGTGTCGACATTACCGATGGTCAACGCGATGTGATGCTGTTTAGCAGCAACGGCAAGGCGATTCGTTTCAACGAGTCCAACGTGCGTGCCATGGGCCGTACCGCCGCCGGTGTGCGTGGTATCAAATTGCTGGGTGAGGCGAAGGTAATTTCGCTGATCATTTGTGAAGAAGGCACCGTGCTGACCGCGACCGAAAATGGTTACGGCAAGCGCACGCCAATGGAAGATTATCCTGCACATGGTCGCGGTGGTCAGGGTGTTATCGCTATCCAGACCTCTGAGCGTAATGGCAGTGTTGTTGGTGCAACGCTGGTGGCGGACGGTGACGAGATCATGCTGATCAGCGATGGCGGTACGCTGGTGCGTACCCGTGTCGCAGAAATTA
>Ga0224510_10000365_pt1 | contig 36303 bp, 41 predicted proteins | sample SF_May12_sed_USG_FD_170161 | JGI IMG/M metagenome (GOLD analysis project Ga0224510, IMG submission 170161) | Sediment microbial communities from San Francisco Bay, California, United States - SF_May12_sed_USGS_4_1 | ecosystem: Environmental > Aquatic > Marine > Sediment | place: USA: California... | reverse complement strand
CATTGTCGTTTTGACGACCGCGTCCGGATTCAGGGACATGCTCTCGATCCCTTGCTCGACAAGAAATTGCGCAAACTCCGGATAATCGCTCGGCGCCTGCCCGCAAATGCCGATCTTCCGCCCCTTCGTTTTGGCCGCTGTAATCACGGCCATCACCATTTTCTTCACCGCCTCGTTCCGCTCGTCGAACAGATGCGCGACGATTTCGGAATCGCGATCCACGCCGAGCACCAGTTGCGTGAGATCGTTCGACCCGATCGAAAATCCATCGAAGATCTCGGCAAATTCTTCCGCGAGGATCACGTTGCTCGGGATTTCGCACATGACGTAGACTTCGAGTCCCTTCTCTCCCCGCTTCAACCCATGTCGCTCCATTTCTGTGAGGACGAGTCGGCCTTCTTCAACCGTGCGGCAAAATGGAACCATGAGCTTCACGTTCGTCAGCCCCATCTCATCCCGCACCTGCTTCATGGCCTGGCACTCCAAGGCGAAGCCTGCGCGATATCGTGGGTCGTAATACCGTGAGGCTCCTCTGAATCCGAGCATCGGATTTTCTTCCTTCGGCTCATAGGCGCGGCCACCCAACAGGTCTGCATACTCGTTGGTCTTGAAATCGCTGAGCCTGACGATCACGTCCTTCGGGTAGAAGGCCCCCCCGATCATCGCGACGCCCTGAGCCAGCTTGTCGACGAAAAACTCGGCCTTGTCCTTGTAGCCCTCCGTGACACGGCTGATTTCTGCTCTGAGAGATTGGTCTTCCAGGCGGTCGAAGTCGATCAGCGCAAGGGGATGAGCCCTTATATAGGTGCTGATGATGAATTCCTCCCTCGCTAACCCGACGCCGTCATTCGGGATGAAGGAGAGGCCGAAGGCTTCCTGCGGGTTTCCGACATTCATCATGATCTTGGTCTTGGGCCGGCGGAGATCCTTCACATCCAGCTTCTCGACGTGAAAGGGGAGCTGCCCCTCATACACATAACCCGTATCGCCATCGGCGCAGGACACCGTGACGAGCTGCCCGTCGTGGAGCAGGTCGGTGGCATGTTCAGTCCCGACGATGGCCGGCAGTCCCAATTCGCGGCTGACGATCGCGGCATGGCAGGTCCGTCCGCCTCGATTGGTGATGATCGCCTGGGCCTTCTTCATGATTGGCTCCCAGTCGGGATCGGTCTTATCGGTGACCAACACCTCGCCTGCCTGGAATTCCTGGATCTGCTGGACGGACTTGATCACCCGCACCGGTCCCTGCGCAATCTTATCTCCGACGCTGCGTCCCTCGACCAGCACCTTCCCTCGTTCCTTGAGCCGGTAGGTTTCCAGCACATGGCCCTTCTTCAGCGACTGAACGGTTTCTGGGCGCGCCTGCACGATGAAGAGTTCGCCGCTGAGGCCGTCTTTAGCCCATTCCATGTCCATTGGGCTGTGCGCTCCCCGCTTGGCGCTGTAATGGTCTTCGATGATGCAGGCCCAGCGGGCGAGCGTCAAGATGTCGTCATCCGTCACGGCGAACATTCCCCTCTCGCCCGGAGGCACCGGCAGATTCTTGACCATCTTGCCTCCGCCGACGTCGTAGACCAGCTTGAATTCTTTCGTTCCAAGAAGTTTCTGCAGGATCGGCCGGTACCCCTGTTTCAACGTCGGCTTGAAGACATAGTACTCGTCGGGATTCACCGACCCCTGCACGACGTTTTCACCGAGACCATAGGCAGCATTGATCAGCACCGCATCGCGAAAACCGGTTTCCGTATCGATCGAAAACATCACGCCGGACGTCGCCAGGTCGGAGCGCACCATCCGTTGGACGCCGATGGATAGCGCGATTTTGAAATGATCGAACCCTTTGTCAGCCCGGTAGGAAATGGCCCGGTCGGTGAATAGCGACGCGAAGCAGCGCTTGCAGTGTTCGAGCAGTGAGAGATGTCCCTGAACATTCAGATACGTTTCCTGTTGGCCGGCGAAACTGGCGTCGGGAAGATCCTCAGCCGTCGCACTGCTCCTCACGGCGACATCGACCGGTTCCGCATGGCTGCCGCTCAACCGATCGTAGGCCTCGGTGATCGCCTCGTTTAACTCCAGCGGAAACGTCGCGCCAAGAATGGCCTGCCGGACCTGTCTCCCGCGCTGGCGAAGGTTGTCCAGGTTGTGGGTGTCTAGCTCTTTGAGAATGGTTTTAATCGTGGCATCGAGTTTTGCCTCTTTCAAGAAGGCACGGTACGCGTCCGCAGTGACGGCAAAGCCGTTCGGCACCTTCACGCCCTTGGCCGCCAACTCGCGATACATTTCACCCAACGAAGCGTTTTTCCCGCCGACCGACGGCACATCCTCGATGCTGAGTTCATCGAACCATTTCACCAACGGCGCATTCTGTATGACTGTTCCCATGAATTCCTCCTCCAACAACACTGAGATAGACCGGCCGCCGACGATCAACCGGATCGGTCGGTCGTATGGTCAGCCGACAAGTTGCTTGATCAATCGAAGTTCATCGCAAACCAATCGAGGCAGGAGGAAGTTCTTACGCACGTGTTCGCGGCCGGCTCGTCCGAACGAGCCCCGCTCACCCGGATGGTGCAACAGATGAATGAAGCGTTCTGCGCAGGATTCGATGCTTTGAACTAGGTTCGCCTCGAACCCTTCCGGGTACTGCATCGGAATCCCTCCGGCCTGTCCTGCCACGACCGCCTTTTCTTTCCAAAAGACTTACGACACGACGAGCCCAAACCCCTCGCGCAACGATTTCTGTATAACGACGTCGCAGCCCCGCTGGAACACGTTGACTTCCATGCTGCCGACTCCCACTAAGTTCGTGAAAACGAACATGCTCGTGTCACCAGCCCCTTCCTCCTCCCCTCGATCAAGCAATTCCCACCCCTCTGGATCGTCCCCAGCCATCGCGCCGATCAGCGCCAGCTGCACGTCGGGAACTTCCCTCTTTACCAGGCGGTAGGCTTCGATGACACCCAGTGGCCATGGATCAAGCGCCAGTCGGCTGAAATGCCCAGCGCCTGCAGCATCGGCAAATACCGGGAGAGGAGTTCGGCGACGCCGCCGCCGAAGGCAGTGGAGTTGAGGTGGCAAATCCGCACATCTTTCAGCTCCTGCGCGAGCTGCATCAGCTCCTCGCTCAATTCGTCACTGATCAGCATGCGGTAGCACTGAACATTGGCCAGCATCGCCCCACATCGGCGACTCACGGAGATCTTCGGAAGCATCGTTGCTCCTTTCTTCAAGTAGATGCACCGTCCACCGAAGCCTGGTGATGTTCTCTGATCACGGATGCCGACTGTTCAGGCAGCATGGTCGAAATAAAGATACCGGATCCCAGTTCAAAACCGGCGATGGTCGACAGCCGCGGAAGAATCTGAATGTGCCAGAGATAGTAGGCCTTGTTCTCATCTTCGATCGGCGCGCTGTGGATGATGTAGTTGAAATCCGGATCGTCCAGCCGGTCGTACAAGGCCCGCAGCGTTCGACGCAGCACAGGTGCCAATTCGTGGAGATCCTCCTCGCTCACCTGTCCGAACGACGGTTGATGCCGCTTGGGCATGATCCACGTCTCGAACGCTACCCGGGAGGCGAAGGGATGAAAAACCAGGAACCGATCCGTTTCCAAGACGACACGGCTCTTCGCCTGCCGCTCCTCATCCGCGATATCGCGATACAAGCACCGGCCGGTGTCGTCGTAGTGGGCGACGGCGACGTCGTATTTCCTGCGGAGCAACATGGGCGGCACCGGTGTCGCGACCAATTGCGAATGCGGATGCGCCAGCGACGTTCCCGCCGCTTCGCCATGGTTCTTGAAAATCATGATGTATTTGAGGCGCGGGTCTTTCCTGAGCGCCCGATATCGCGCCTGATAGGCCGTCAGAATATCTGCCACTTCATGATCCGTCATTATGGCGAGAGTTCGATCGTGAGCCGGCGTTTCGATGATCACCTCGTGTGTGCCGACTCCGTCCATCTCACGGAACAACGGCCCTGTTTCTCGTCGCTCCAGGCCACCCCCGTCACCCAATGCGGGAAATTTGTTCGACGTCACGCGCACGGCCCAGCCGGTTCCGCTGGAGTCCGGTAGCCTGAACACCTCCTCCGGCGTCGACGCTTCATGACCCGGACAGAAGGGACATGGGCCGTTCGCAACGGCTCGCAGGCGCGTTTCGTCCGGATGGTTGTATTCGTGTGGGCGCCTCATACGCTCCGCAGCGATGATAACCCACTCTCTCGTCGTCGGATCTTGCCGAATAATGGACATGGTCTCTCACCGGTTCGACGGCGTCTTCCGTCCCAGAAGATCCGTCTCTTTCGGCACGTATTGCCCCGGGTCCTTATCGAACGCTTCACGGCAGCCTGGCGAGCAGAAGTAGAACGTCTTTCCCTGATAGGTGCTTTGCCCCGCCGCCGTTTGCTCATCCACATCCATCTGACAGACAGGATCTCTTTGCATGGTAGTCTCCTTTCATAAGCCGCGTGATTATCGTCGACGCGGCACGGTGAAGCTGCTCAACATCAACATCTCAATTTCTTCCATAATCTCCTCTTGCCTGAGCACGTTGCGCCGCTGCAGAACTTCCCTTCCGTCAGGAGCGGACACCACAACATACTCTCGAGTGCAAAACCATGCCGCCTGGAGAATGCAACGCGTTCATGACCGTGCCCTCAAGAGGCTGGGCGGCATTCCTTTCGTGACAGCGCTTCGAAGCCGGATGTGACATCGAATAGTTCCTCATCGATACCGCTCTGGCGTAAACGATGGAAGGTCCCGTTGAGGTGTTCCAGCAATTCGTCGATATTTTTGTCGGCGCGCTGCATCGCCGCCAGGCGGCTCGCGTTCTCGCTTGCGAGGGATTCGGCGCAGGCCCGAAAGAGGGAGACGAAAAGATATTCGCGGATGAGCACTCGCAAGGTCGCGGTGCCGCGACCTATGACCTCGGGCAAGTTTCCCGTCGGCCAAGGACGTTCCACCAGCTTGCGTCGCCAGATCTCGTCCAGCGGTAGGAGTCGCTGACTAACCGGGGCATAGATCGCCCCGGCAGTGGGACGGTTGTAGAAGAGGTGAAGTTCGGTGAAGTCACCCTGGCTATGGTGGATCTCGCTCTCGACGAGAATCTGTCCGACGAGCGGGGTGATGGCCTTGATGGAGTTCGGCACAGCGAAGAGTCCAACCAGCGGCAGCCCCGCGTCCGACAGACGGCCATGCACGCGTTCGCCGACCGCCCAGATCTGCGGTTTGCCGGAAAGAGCGGCCAGGGTGTTCACTGCAAAATCACCCACCACATCATTGAACTGCCCCACCAGCCCCTGATCGGAACCGAATACAACCGCACCGACGGAGGCCTCTTCGGTGCGTCCTGAACCTCCTGTCAACAGCCCTTCCGGCCCGCTTTCCCGGAAACACACGCTCAAACCCAGCTCCACAGTCCGATAGTAGTCGGCCAACGCGCGCACGGATTGCTCGTATTGGCCGATACTCGATCCGGCCAGGGCTTTCATTGTGCGGACCACGGACTGGAGATCTCCAGCACTGGTGATCTTGCGGCGCAGGCTCGCCGTCGTCTCGCTCATGACTTCTCCTCGGCCTCTGCCTTTGGCTTCGGTTTGGCGTGCACATCAGATGTGGGTTCGTCGTTGGGTTCAGGTTGTGATCCCGGCTGAGGCTGGAAACGGACGAGTGAATGGCGGGCGATTTCGATGATCGTGTCGCGATCCTCATCGCTCAACGTCTCGGCGGTTTCGAATCGCGTGCATACCTCCGCCGGGATGTGCGCCGCCGCCTCGCGTAAGGCGTGCTCGGCGTCCGTCATCTGGTCGATCGGCACTGAGTCGAAGAGTTTCGCGGTCAACGCCAGCAGCACAGCGATTTGTGCGGCCACGGATACCGGGGCGAATTCCGGCTGTTTGAGACAGGCACGAATACGCCGCCCATGCTCGATGATCTTGCGGGTGTCTTCATCCAGCCTGGCGCCGAACCTGGCAAAAGTCTCGAGCTCCTCGAACTGCGCGTAGGCGAGTTTGAGATCGCCGGCCACGGCACGGTAGGCCGCGCGTTGTGCCTTGCCGCCGACGCGCGACACGGATTTTCCGACATCGACCGCGGGCAGTACGCCTAATTCGAACAACGACGGCGAGAGGTAAATCTGCCCATCCGTGATGGAAATGAGGTTGGTCGGAATGTAGGCGGAAATGTCCTGCGCTTCAGTTTCGATAATAGGCAGCGCGGTCAATGATCCGCCACCGAGTTCCGGGCGCAGGTGCGTGGCGCGCTCCAGCAGCCGCGCGTGGAGGTAGAAGATGTCGCCGGGAAACGCCTCGCGTCCGGGCGGGCGACGCAGCAGCAACGACAGCTCGCGATAGGCGCGCGCATGATGGGTGAGGTCGTCGTACACGATCAGCACATCCCGACCTTGCGCCATGAAATGCTCCGCAATGCTGGTCGCGGCGTACGGAGCGATGTAGGCGAGACCAGGTGGATCGTTGCCTTCGGTTACGACGACAATGGTGTACTCCATCGCGCCCTGTTCGCGCAGGGTAGCGACCACTTTGGCCACGCCGGATGCGCGCTGGCCAATAGCGCAATAGACGCAGAGCACATTGTGGTCGCGTTGATTGAGAATCGTATCGAGCGCGATCGTGGTCTTGCCTGTCTGTCGGTCGCCGACGATCAGTTCGCGCTGGCCGCGCCCGATGGGGATGAGCGCATCGATGACCTTGATACCAGTTTGCAACGGTACGGTGACGGGGGCGCGGTCCATGATGTGCGGTGCCGTGCGCTCGATAGGTAGACGCCCGCTGGTCACCACCGGGCCATTGCCGTCCAGAGGCCGGCCCAATGGATTAATAATGCGTCCGATCAATGCGTTTCCCACCGGCACGTCCATCACGTGCCCCCTGCGTTCGACTTCATCGCCCGTATGCAGCTGCCAGTAGTCGCCCAACAGAACCACGCCGATTTCGTCTTCATCGACGTTGAATGCGATGCCATACACATCTCCGGCAAACCTCAGCACCTCTTCAAAACCCACGCCGGGGAGGCCGGAGACCTTTGCGATGCCCGTGGCGATACTCGTAATCGTGCCAATTTCCCGGGGCCTCAGTTGGGGCACGAATGCATCCCGCACCTGGCTTATTCCGGTAAACGCTCTATCGAACACGTTCTGGATGCTCTCGGGTTCCGTATTCATTGGCTCTGTGTTTGTGGCTGAGGTTCTTCGGATTGAGGTTCGGCCTTGGCCTGAGGCATATCCTTCTTTGTCAGCAATTCGCCGACGCCTTTTTCCAGCGACACAAGGTAATCCGCGATACTCCATGCCACTTTGTGTCCATTCGTGATGAGTTCGATTCCGCTAATCAAATCCGGCGCGGTCTCAAACCGGACATGGATTTCAGCCGAGAAGGTTTCATTGAGTGCCTGTTGTATCACCGCGCGTTGCTCCACAGGCAGGTCAAAGGCGCTGCGCACGCGCGCGGGGTTCGATGATGTCTTGAGGGCCGCGGCGAGGCCTGCTTTTGCCTTGCCGTCCATCCCCTGCAAGCGGCGAATGAATACGTCGCCCAATCGTTCTTCCAGACTCGTCGTGGCGAGATCCGTCAGTGCCTTTCGCGCGATGGCAAACACCTCCTGCTGAGTCCGATGACTGATGGCTTGATTGAGGTGATGGGCGTCGTTTCTCATCGTGTCCTGTCGTTTGGCACTCAAGGCGTCGGCCGCCTGCCGTGCTTCGTCGAGGAGCCGCTGACGTTCGGCTTTCGCCTCGTCTGTCGCCTGGCTCAAGAGTGCGGCAAGTTGCCGGTCGAACTCCTCGTTCTTGTGCTGGAACTCGTCACGCTCCTTTTTGGCTTCAGTTTGTTTCGCGGCGGCATCGGCAAGTTCAGCGACGATACGCTTCTCCCGCGCGTCGATGGCATGGAGGATAGGTTTGTATAGAAAACGCCTCATCAACCACACCAAGATGAGAAAATTGAGCGCCTGCGCAATGACGGTGAACCAGTCGATCAGCATCGGTTACTTTCCCGCGGCTTGGGCGATGACGTGGTTCCAGAACGGGTTGGCGAACAGGAGAATCATCGAGACCACGAAGCAGTAGATGGCCGTGGACTCGATCATCGCCAGGCCCACAAATAAGGTTCGGGTGATGGTCGCGGAGGCATCTGGTTGCTGGGCCAACGATGACAGCGCGCTCGAGACCGCCTTCCCCTCGCCCAATGCAGGCCCTATTGCGCCGAAGCTCGTGGTAATGCCTGCAGTAACAATTGATGCCACCGCAATAATCGTCAAACTATCCATCCGTATCTCCTTTTGTTGTCGTAGTTCATCATTCAATGTTTTGCATCTGGTTCAGGCTTGGGCCTACGGACTCGCGTGGCAGCCGCGATGTACACCGCCGCCAGGATGCTGAAGATGTAGGCCTGTACCATGCCGGTGAGCAGACCGAGCGCCGTCATGGCGATCGGAAAGATAAAGGGCGTAATAGTCAGCAGGATGCCGATAATCATGGCTCCGCTCATCATGTTGCCGAATAGACGGATGGCCAGGGCCAGCGTGCGGGAAATTTCGCTGATGATATTGAACGGCAACATGATGGCCGTTGGCTGTGCGTAGGACTTGAGGTATCCGCCCACGCCTTGCTCTTCAACGCCGAACAACGGTACGGCCACGAACACGCACAACGCCAGCGCCGTGGTGGTCGAGAGCGAACCGGTCGGCGGTTCATAGCCTGGGATAACGGTGCCAAGGCTGGCGGCGGCGACAAATAGGAAGAGCGTACCCAAAAAAGGGAGATATTTCTCCGGGTGGCTAAGGCCGACCTCTTCGATTTGTTTCTCGATAGCAGTAACGATGATTTCCAAGAAGTTCTGCCAGCGGGAACGTCGCAGGCCAGTAGAAAGTTTGCGCGTGATGAGTTCTGAACCGACCGCCAGTACGAACATCAGCCCCCACGTCACCACAATCGTGGCGTTGAGTTTGAAAAACCCATATTGCCAGAAGATGATCTCGTCGGGACTAAGACGCATGCCCGGCCTCCTTCGCTGGGGAATTGTGGTGTCCGACCGGCGGGCCGGTAAACCGCGTCACAATGAAATGCGCGATGACAAATCCAAGGAGACACAGCAGCAACCGCTCCCAATGACCGCCCGCGACAACATAAAATCCGGCAAGGACGATACCAGTCCGCAACAGCAAGCTTCCCAGAAACCAAAGCGCTGGACGTGTGGCCGAAACACCCTGCCGTACCGTCCACCAAAGGCCGCCAAAGAACATCGTCCCTAGCAAAACGCCCGCTATCAATGCATCCATCAGGCTCACTGATTCATTCATGGTTATTCTCCTCTTGCTCGCGTATTTCTCTGCCTTCCTTCGCAACCCAATGCCACGCAATGAAGCAACCTATCGCGAGGCCGGCGACCAGCAGGGCCACCGTCCAAGAACGGCCTCCTGGATAGTGCCGGTCCAGCCAGAGCCCAATCGCTGCGCCCAGCAGTGTCGGCACCGCCACCGACCAACCCACCATGCCCATCATGCCCAAGCCGGACCAGACGGTCTGCGTGACATGACGCTGCGCCTTGAGCTTGCGCGCCGCCTTCACGCTTACCTGATGGCTGAATTCCGTCTCGCCCTCCGCAGGCTTTTCTTTCGGCTCTTCACTCATGATGAAACGCTGCGAACCGACGAATAAATCCGCTCTCTAATTTCGCCAGCACCGAACGCACGCTCTTCTCCTGCTCGTCCAGATTCAGAAATTCCCGCTCGACCGCCTCGTGCAGTGTATCGAGGTCCGTTCCGCCAATTGCGTTGCGCACGGAGACGAGCACATCCAGGCCGGTCTTGACCAGCACCCCTTCATCCACGGCCACGTACACCTCGCCCTCCGCTTCGTGTTCGTAGACCAGAATCCCGGGCGTGAGCGCGGCGACGCAATCGAGGCGGTGCGGCAAGAGTCCGAACGAGCCCTCACTCGTCTCCGCGACGATGCGTGACACGCCGGTTTTCTCGGCGAAGATTTGGAAGGGCAGGAGAACCTTAAGATTCATGAGTGTCGGCGGCATGTAGGACCCTCGATTGAGGTTTCTCACCGGGCTTCGTATGCGGTTCGGACTTGGCGTTGGGCTTGGAATCGGCGGCAGGCTTCGGGTCGGCCTTGGCTTCGTCAATTGCCCCGATCATGTACAGCGCACTCTCCGGGATATCTTTGAACTCGTCATGCAAAATACGCTCACAGCCGTCCAGTGTATCCTTGAGGCTGACGAGCTTTCCTTTGATCCCGCTAAACTGCTCGGTGGCGAAAAAGGGCTGGGTGAGAAACCGCTCCAGACGTCGGGCTCGCGCGACCACGTTACGGTCCTCCGGCGACAGTTGCTCCAGGCCGAGCATGGCAATGATGTCCTTGAGTGCGGCGTATTGCGCGAGTGTCCGCCGGATGTCCTGCGCGAGGGCATAATGCCGCTCGCCGATAATGCCGGGCGTGGCCATTTTGGAACTGGACTGCAACGGGTCGATGGCCGGGTACAACCCCTCACTCGCCCGTTTACGTGACAGCACGATGGACGCAGAAAGATGTGAGAACGTATGCACCGCTGCCGGATCGGTGAAATCGTCGGCCGGCACATACACCGCCTGGATCGAGGTAATCGCGCCGGTATCGGTATTGGCGATACGCTCCTCCAATCGCGACAACTCGGTGCCCATCGTCGGCTGATACCCCAATCGGGAAGGCATCTGCCCCATCATGCCGGATATCTCCATGCCGGCCTGGATGAACCGAAAAATATTATCGATGAGCAGCAGCACATCGCGATGCTCATCGTCGCGAAAATACTCGGCCATCGTCAGCGCTGTATGACCCACGCGGAATCGGGCGCCAGGTGGTTCGTTCATTTGCCCGAACAGCATCACCATATTCCGCAGCACGCCAGCCGCCTTCATGTCGCGGTAAAGCTCCTCCCCTTCGCGACAGCGTTCGCCGATGCCGCAAAAAATACTCATGCCTGCGTGTTGCCCGACCATGTTGTGAATCATCTCGGTCAGCAACACCGTCTTGCCCACGCCCGCCCCGCCAAGCAAGCCCGCTTTACCACCGCGCTCCAGTGGCAGGAGCACGTCGATGACCTTGATGCCCGTCTCGAAGATTTCTGATTTGGTGGAACGCCGTGCTAACGCCGGCGGGGCACGATGGACGGAGCGCCATTGCACATCTGTCGGTGGCGTGTGGCGGTCAATGGTGTTCCCGAACACGTCGAACATGCGCGAGAGAATGCCCTTGCCAACCGGAGCCTTCAACGGTCCACCTGTATCTTCCACCGTCATGCCGCGTGAGAGACCTTGGGTCGGGGTCAGCGCGATTCCACGTACGCGATGCGCGTCAAGTTGCGACAGCACTTCGATGGCGATGCGCCCGTCATTCCCCGCTCGCAGCAACGAATAGATGGGCGGCAGGTGCTCCTCAAAGCGCACATCGATCACGCTCCCGCGTACGGACACCACGCTGCCGATGTTCGCGTTAGCCATAAAAAGATCGACCATTCAGGAGACGGCCATTCGCTGCGTCAGTCGGGACGCCACCGATGATGACCTGCCATGCCTGGCCATCGGGGCGGCGCCTCATGCCGAATGCCGTCATGCAAACCGGGCTTCAGAGTCCGCGCCGACGCTAATCCGGGGTCTCCTCCCAGATCGACTCGCACAACGCAAGGTCGGGCCCCGAGGCGCATGGCAGCAACTTAGCGATCCTGCGCACCGCCGACTCCATGCCCTCTTCCACCGTGGGATGATAAAACGGCAGCCTCAAAAATTCTTGCGCCGTCATTCGCTCATGGATCGCACAGGCAAGCAAGTGCGCGAGGTGCTCGCCGCGCGGCGCGCACAGCTCGGCGCCGACTAATCGCCCGTCATTCCGGTCTGCATACACGCGTAACCGCCCGCGATTTTCACTCGCCATCAGTGCGCGGCCCTGGTCCGAGAAATCAAACTCACCGATGACCGTCTCGCCCTCATTCAGCTCGCCGAACACCTGCCCGACGGCGGCGATGTTGGGATCGGTGAATACGATGGACAGCGGCGTGCGGCGCCGGAAGCATTCAGGCCGCCCGCGCAGCGCATTGTAGCCGGCGATGTATCCTGCATCGACGGCCTCATGCAGCAGCGGCAAATGCCCGTTGACGTCACCCGCGATATAGACGGGGAGGTCGCCTACTTGCATCGTCCGTGGATCGAAACGCGGAATGCCATCCCCATCCAACTCTGCGCCGATCTGTTCGAGACCGAGACCGTCCACGTTGGGTCGCCGGCCGAGAGCCACGAGCACTTTGTCCACGATCGCAGTGTGAGCGCCTGCGCTCACCCGTACACATTCACCTTCCGCGTCGAGATCCGCGTCGGTTCCAAGATACAGGAGAAACTCCTCCTTCAGCATCGCGACGGCGGCTCGATTGACGACCGGATCGGTCAAACCGGCCACGCGTTCGACGCCATCGAAGCCGGTTATCTCGATACCCAGACGACTGAGCGCCTGCGCCATTTCCGCGCCGACAGGGCCGAGCCCCACGACCGCCATACGCGGCGGCAGCATCTCCATCTCGAAGAGGTCGTCGCTCGTGACCACGCGCTCACCAAACACTTTCCAGGTCTGCGGAACGATCGGTCTTGATCCGGTCGCGATGATGACGCACCCGGTCTCCAACCGCGTGCCGTTCACCTCAAGCACCTGCGGCGCGACGAACCTGGGGCGACCCGTGATGTTGCGCTCGCCGAGGTCCTGCGTTCGCTTCAGAACATACGCGACAAACGCATCGCGCAACCTCCGCACGCGACGCAATACGGCGGCTGCACGGTCCACGGTCAACCGATCTCCGCCTGAGATCCCCATCTCACGGAGCCGATGCCGATGGTGGAAGGCATTGGCAGCTTCGATCATCGCCTTCGACGGCATGCAGCCGACGCGAGCGCAGGTCGTGCCGTAGGGCCCATCGTTGATAAGCACAAAGTTCTCAGTATATCGCCGCACTTCTCGCAGTGCAGAGAGCCCCGCGCTGCCGGCCCCGATGATGGCGACGTCGACGTCCCGATTCATTGACTTTTTCGCTTCCTTGTCTCCCGTTCCTTACGGGCTGGCCCCGTCGTTCTGACCGCTTGATCCCGCTTCAACGCCCCCTCTCACGGTACAGTCTGACCGATCTCCGACCTCGTCGCACAAGGGGCATCTCCACGAATAAATGACCGCCGGGCGATTTTCATCGACGACCAACATGAGTCTGTTTCGTTTGAACGGACATGCGGGATCTCTAGCGTAGCGCCCGAGATCTTCGGAAACTTCGGTGCGGCTCAGCGGCACAGACACATATTGTTTCATCTGGGGGAGGCATGGTGCGAAGGAGAGGTCCGCTACTTGCTCGGTGCAGCCTGTCACTTCCGCAACGAGGTCTGTCTCGTCCAGGAAGTGCGCGGTAACGCGTTCCTCCGGATCGATCCACGGAACAATCTTCTTGATCTTGTCCTTATTGTCCATGCCTTCCTCCATTTACATGATGATGCCCCCTCGGCATGAACCTCTCCAGCCATGCTCAATGACAGCGAAGCGAGGTGCAAGACACAAGCCGCTTCGGATATGTCGCTGAATACGCCCAGGAACGGGGCTGCTGCCCTTTTGCGCAACACATCGGAGCGATGCACTGAGGCGTTTGGCGACAGAAATGGCGGTTTCTCTTTGGACACAGTGTCCTAGGCGCCATATGCGAGCGCAGTTCGTTGATGCGCTCGCGCTCGGTGGTCGTCTGTTGCAGGTATTAACAGGCAGTTTCGTACCATGCTCTCTGGACTCTTTGGTGTTCGCACTCTACGACGCCTGTTTGATTGTCCGCCATCACCATCTTGCTGTGGTGGCGTGGCGCCTTGTCCCAACGAGGGGCTGATAAATGTCTCCCCTGCCAATGCTGCGCGGATGGTCGGCACGAGATCCGCATGGGCCGACTGCTTGCACACGAACCCGACCGCACCAGTCGCAAAAGCCTCCGCGATCAGCCCAGTATACGTATACATGCCTCTCCGGTTGAGAAAGTTGGGTTAGGTTGCCCATAATCACACCTGGTCATTGTTTTCTGTACGCCGACTACTCCACCGCTTACTGATGGAAGCTCATTTCGCCGGCGATTTCCTGATGGACAACCGTGTATCTCGGCGCTGGCTCATCGTGCTGCCGAGCATCATTCCTCCGCGAGTTTCTGCCCGGGTGGAGGCGGGTCAGTCCTGTGGCTCTTTTGATCGCGCAGCCGCCCGAGTGTGCTCTCGATCAATCTGGTCAACTTGCCTGCAGCACCGTCGATGGCTTGGTCCAACGTAGCGGCCTGATGCGTGGCAGCAATGGGCTGATGCCCTTCAAGGCGGGCTTCCATCATGCAACGCATATCGTCGATGCCGCCCTTCTTATCGCTGTTCTCATCGCTCAAGTGAAGTTCCACCCGCGTGATGTGATCGCTGAACCGGCTCAGAGCACTTTCCACAACGCCACTCACTTGAGTGACCAGTGCCTCGCGGCCTTCGATGTTGCGGTCTGTATTGATTTGGATCTGCATAGTGTCCTCCTATCTGAATGTGGGTGGCTCAATGCCGGTAGATAGCAGCCAATCCCGTCTGCGCCGGCATCTGTTCGGCGGGAATTACCTGGACCTTTCCGCCCATCTTTTCAACCAACTCGCCCAGATCGTCGAGCAGGTCGTCGACTCGCGGGTTCCTCAGATCATCGAGTTCGATCCGCCCCGTCGCACTGTCGAGCCGTCCGGCGATCTGGCGGTCGGCCTCGATCAGCAACGTCGCGACTCTCCCGGAGGCGGCTGCCTGGGCAACCTGCCCCAGGTCGTCACTACCAAGCCCCTTGGACTTCGCTTCGACAAAATCGTCGGCCAGTGTAGCCAACCGTGTCCGATACTGCGGCTCGACCACCTGCCAGGCACGTTCCCGGAGCTCATCGATCGATAGGACATCGGGATTGATAGTGAGCCCCTCCGCCATCAGAAACGGGTTGTGGCTGACTTGATGGAAACGATCATGATGTTCCGGCAACGCCGACAACATCAGAGGCAAGCCGGACGGTCGCGAGTGGTGCTCCAGGACTGCACGATCAATGGCACGGAAAAACCGGTCCGCATCGATGTCCACCTCGTCCTTCTTCCCGCCTTGACCGTGGCGCATCGGCGTGTGGGCCCCGCCCACGCCACCATAGGAGGCGACGGTCAGGTGCGGCTCGGTCAGCTCGTCGCCCAGCGCCTCGGTGATCGTCCGTGGCACTCCCGATGCTGGATCAATCTCGTCGAGTGCGGATCGGGTTCCCTCGAAGAGTTGGATCTTGTGGAGGCTCAGTCCCAGAACCTGATAGCGATCGACCGACTGTAGGAAGCGTCGCAAGGGCTTGGTGTGGAAGCTGTCGGCCACGACGGCCAATTCGGCGACCGGCCGCTGTAGTCGGAACACGTGAAACAGGCCAGGCCCGCCCAACACGGCCAGTCCATCCAATGTGTGGGCCCAGAAGTCATGATCGTCGGCGAGTGCGTCAAACGGTTCCAGAAGGAGCCGGGTTTCGGCAGCCGGATGCTTCTGCCGGAGCGAGGTCTTCGGCTCCTTCACAAGATTGCGAAACCGGATCGGGTCTTGCTGATTATCGGGATGGCGCCGATGGGTCGGCTGATAGAGCGAGAGACACGGCGGCTCATGACTTGATACCAATTCGGCCACCAATTCGTTCGTGAGCACAGTCCACTTCTGACTCATTTCCTGCCTCCTGTTTTGTGGCTCGTTACTTCAATTCAATCACTGACCATCTAGACTGCTGGAGTCCATGGTTAGCGCCTGCTGTCGGTATCGCCCGCAACGTGCTAAGCTCCGTCATATTCATGCCACGAGAGTGGCGGGCAAACGGACGAAAACAACGTGAACAAAACCAAAACGGATGTCGTTGAAAGTTCATCGCTCGGACACGTCACGCGATTGCACACGGAGTCTTCGATGCCTGTCAAACTGAACCACCAAGTACACACAACCGGTCTCACTATGATTTCGGAGCGCGTGTCGCGCGAGGCGAGCCGGCCACCGGTCCCGAATCCACGTCCGCCGAGGCAACCGAAAGATCCTCGTCAGCCACCTAGTCCTCGCGGGCCGATCCGACCGGTCCACAACTAAACGGCACGGTAATGGCGCGGTACGCGAGGTCCTGGAAGTCGATTTTCTCTATCAGTCGCATGAAAAGTGGCAGCTCTTGTCGCTTCCAGTCATGTTTCGACTGGCTTCACACACATCCGCCACGAACTTCGCTGAAAGGCGCCTCCATCACGGAGGAAGCCACCAGTTAAGGGGCCGCTTCTTATTATGTAGTGCCCGCGCGTACTTCGTTTCCGCCGTCTTGGCGACGGTCCCGGCGGCTTTCTCGGTGGCCGTGTCGTGTCAGGTCGATCCGGGCTGGGGTCATGCAGCCTAGACGCGTTTCCTCCTGTGTGTAGAGCGGCGAGACCGGCTCCTTCCCCTGGCGCTCACGTTTGCAGTTGTCCCATGCGGCATCCTTCTCGTTCAGATAGCCGGCGTCTTCCAGCATGATCCGGCACAGATCCGCAGTGGCTCGATGGGTATGTATGGGTCCCTTGAAACCCTGTTTCACTAAGAGCGGCAGCCGCCCTGAGTGATCCAGATGTGCATGGGTGAGGACGACCGCATCGATCTCGCTTGGCTCGAATGGAAAGACACCGACTTATCGGGATACACCCAGCGCGAGCTGAACGTCATCGCCCATCGCCGGAACACGCGACCGAGAAAATGTCTCGACTTTGCGACACCTCTGGAAGTCTATGCGCAACTGCGCCATCATTCACCCATTGCACTTGGAACTTGAAACCGCCCTTCGGGTGCATAAGATCCTCTTGTTAGCCTTTGGCAATCCGGACAAACGGCGGGATCGGACAATCCAGCGTTTCGGCGATGGCACGGAGCAATTCGGCTTGACGCTCCTGGATCACGCCGTCCGCGCCGACAACCTGGACGCAGGCTTCGAGCACATGCTTTTTAATTTGCGGCACGGCCAACGCGAGGCGATCGAGCGCGGTATCCAATTGTTCCAGCCCAGATTCTATGCGCGGCAGGAGCTTGAGCCCGTCGGCCTGCGCCCGCAGATAGGGTACGCCCTTGCGGAATGCCTTTTCGACTTCGCCGGCTTCGCTGCCGCTGACGTGCGCCAGTGCCGAGAGCACGATGCTGCAATCCCGCACGAGCGGTTTGAGCGTGTGGTAGTGAATCGAGGTCGGCCGGGTTTCGCCCGACTGCGACGCGAGGTGGCGGCGGACGATTTTCTGCAGGACGAATTCAAAGATGTCGATCTGCCCGTCGCTCTCTATCAGCCCTTGCAACGCGTGGCCGAATTGCTTGAACTCGTCGGGCCGAAGGTGACCCAGCGCGGGCAAGGCGAGGTTCACGAGCGGCAGTCGCGCGCGCGCGGCGATAGGCGCGACGTCAGGCCAGAGCGCGGCGGTTTTGTCGCCAACCCCCCGCGCGGCTCGCTCGGCGAGTTCCGTGAGTTCCTTCGCGCGCAAGGCGCCGTCCGGGCTGAGGAGCATCGCGTACACAAGCGCGGTGGCATCGAGCGGCTCGTGCGCAGCGGACCGGACCTTTTCCGAGAATGAATTCCGCAACTCCTCGGCGTAGCGCAAGTGCAGTGGCGTTGGCTGGCCCAGGTCAGGCAGCACGGCTCCCACTTGGACGACGTTGGCAGCGATACCGACGGCGCCAGCCCGTGCGCCGGGCATCCCGGGAATCGGCGAAAACGGAAATTGTGACGACGGCGGTTTCGCTGGTTCGCGCGACGATTCTGCTTCCACTGTATTGACGCCGCCCTGCTTGAATTTCCCATCCCAGCCTGGATCGATGGCGCGGATACGCTCGCCAAGCGGCGGATGCGTGGCCAGCAACCCGAGAAACGGTGTGCCTAGGCCGTTGCCGAAGAACATGTGACTGGCTTCCCCGGCGTGGGCGGATTCGACCTTCGAGCCGGCACCGCCGAGTTTTTGCAGCGCCCCGGAGAGCCCCGCGGGGTTGCGGGTGAACTGAACCGAAGACGCATCGGCCAGAAATTCCCGTTGCCGGCTGAGCGCAGCCTGGATGAGCCGGCCAAAGAATACCCCGATCGCGCCGATAACGATCAGGGCAAGCCCCAAGAACATCAGTGGATTCCTGTCCCGGCTGCGGCTGCGCGAGTAGAGTAGGACACGGCCAATCACCGCGAGGCACAGGATGCCGAAGAGGACTCCTATGAGGCGCAGATTCAGACGCATGTCGCCATTGAGGATATGACTAAACTCGTGGCCGATGACGCCTTGCAACTCATCGCGGTTGAGCCATGTCATGCAATCGCGCGTGACGCCGATGGCAGCGTCGCTCGGCGAGTGGCCGGCGGCAAAGGCGTTGATGCCTTCTTCGTTGTCGAGCACATAAATCTTTGGTACGGGCACGCCGGAGGCGATGGCCATTTCCTCGATCACGTTCTGGAGTTTACGCTCATCGGGATGGGTCGTGTTGGGGCTGACGAGCCGTCCGCCAAGCAATTCGGCGACGGCACTGCCCCCCTTGGCCAAAGCGGCGGTTTTGTAGAGACTGCCAATGACGACGACACTGAGCGTGCCGAGCACGACGTAGAGGAAAAGCTCGGGATCCCACAGGACGAGCGGGGGCGGCGGGACGCCAGGCTGCTGTTGGAAGTTGGCACCGTAGAAAATCAGCAGACTGGCGACATACACCGACGCAATGATGCACACGACGGCGAGCGCGAAGTACACCACCAGCAGCTTCGTGTTTGTCCTGGCTTTGTCCTGATGTTCGAAAAAATCCATGCGCTAACCCTTCATCAAGAGAACGAAACCTTCGTCGCCTCGCGTTGCTCCGGCTTTTCGATGGCGAACAGCTCGGCGGCGGCGAAGTGGAAGGTGTTCGCGATGATGCTGCTGGGAAAAACTTCCCGCTGCGTGTTGTAGGCCATCACCGAGTCGTTATACGCCTGCCGTGAGAATGAGACTTTGTTCTCCGTCGAGGTCAGTTCTTCCATCAGGCTCAGCATGGTCGTGTTTGCTTTGAGGTCGGGATACGCCTCGGAGAGCGCGAACAGGCGGCCGAGGGTGCCGGCGAGCGCGCCTTCGGCGCTGGCGAGTTGCTTCATCGCGGCGGGGTCACCGGGATTGGCGGCGGCGCCTGTGTTGGCGGACGCCGCGGCATTGCGCGCCGCGATGACGGCTTCGAGCGTGCCGCGTTCGTGTTGGAGGTAGCCCTTGGTGGTCTCGACCAGATTCGGAATCAGGTCGTAGCGCCGCTTAAGCTGCACATCGATTTGCGCGTAGGCGTTTTTGAACCGGTTGCGTAGCGCGACGAGTCTGTTGTAGATGCCGACAACCAACATCACGGCCACCAATGCCAGCGCAGCCAGCACGATGATGACCCACAGTAATGAATTCATAGCATTCTAGCTCCTTTGCTGATTCCAAAAGGTTGATGGACCGGTGTCAGCCCGTATTTTCTTCCGTCGGTGATACTTCCCGTTCTCCAACAACTTCGTCATTTCGTCAGTCTCAGCAGTCGCGCATTGATGGCCACGATCACCGTGCTCGCCGACATCAGCACTGCAGCCAGTGCAGGAGTGAGCAGCACGCAGAGAGCGCTCCGGCCGCCAGTGGAATGGCGACGACGTTGTAGCCCGTGGTCCAGAGGAGGTTCTGAATCGTCTTCCGATACGTGGCACGCGATAGCTGCACGATGGCCACGACATCCAATGGATTGCTGCGCACCAGCATCACGTCAGTGGTTTCCACCGCTACATCAGAACCGGCTCCCATGGCGATGCCCACATCAGCCTGCGCCAGGGCGGGGGCATCGTTCACGCCGTTGCTGGTCATGCCGACGATGTGCCCACGCTTTTGCAGGACATCCACAATGAAACGGCCATGGCCCATCTCAATCGGCCCGCGCCACGCCCAACGAACGAAAGCCGCGCGCCGCGAATTCGTTGACGGCCTGCTCGACGGCGGGTTTCACCTGGCCGACATTGGCTGACAACACCACAATTACCTGCGCCCTTCGTCACTTTGAACTCTTTTCCGTCCTTGCCCTTGATGGTGGCCTCGGTGCGTTTATGCACCGGATCGAATGGCTGGAAATGAACGACCTGATACCCCTGTAACGTCTCTTTGTTTTTCACGCCGCCCAGCACGGCCGGGTCAATGGTGTCGTTGTTGTCCGCGCGCGACGCAATGCGCCAGCGAGGACGACCTGTTCGGCGGAGGCCGGTGACACGGCCGACGACCGTCATGTCGGCCCAATGATGATACGAACTGGGAAAGATCTGAGATTTCCCAACAACGATCCAATACCACCCGGCTTCGGGATCGTGCGGGCTGGACGGAAGCTCAGGACGGTACTCCTTATTGAGCGGACGATTCTTCACGTGCAACCAAAGGTCCCCATCCCGCAGTTCCTCCTTCACAATGACGTCCCCTAATACGACCAATCGATCTTGATAGAACTGCGGCGTGGCAGCCAGCGTCGAATACGTGAGATTCGGGACTGCCTCGCGCAGATATTTGCGCGGCACGGGGCTGCACCCGACAGTCAGGCACAGGGCCGACAAGCAAAGCGCTCAAGTCAATTGGGGACATTCATCTCTAACCTCCTGTTTCAAGCTGACTTTCGGTCGCATGAAGGTGTCGTTCAAGCGCCAAGAGAATTCGATCGTTGAAATCTCCTCAGAAGCCCCGTTTCGACCCGATGACCAGATGAAGAAATGCACTGTCACCCGTTCCTCCGGATCGATCCACTCCACCAGCTTCTTTACTTTTTCCTCATTGCTCATAGGCTCCCCTCCGGTGTGTCTTGGACGGTGAGGTCTTCTCGACGCAGTGAGTGTCGCCTGTATCGCGGCGCGACAACCGATTATTGTTTCCCGTCTTTCGCCAATAGGTTGTAGAGCCACGCGAAGATCGCCCCTCCGATTAAGCCATCGAAAAACCCCCAGACCATGCCGATCACACTCCCTATCGGAGTGATGGAATATCCGCGATACACACGCCCGATGAATGTCGGTTCACCTGTCGGACCGTCAAACGCGATAATCCACCAGGTGAGCACGAACAGTCCGAGTCCCCAGATCAATCCGCACGCCAGCGCACAAGCCTTGACGTCGAGTTTCATAGTCCTGCGCCCTCGGATCAGGCCGATACCCTCGGTCACTACCCCTTGCGACGAGCCGCCTTTGGTTTTGCTTTCGCCTCCGGCCCCTCCCACGTCACCCGAACCATCATGTCGCGATGGGCCCACTTGTAGGCGGCCGTCCCTTTGTACGATCGCACCAGCGCACGTCCGAGACGCTGAGCCAACCGATCATTGGTCGTCTGCACTTCCAACTCTTTCTTGCGCTTGACAATCTTCATCACTCGATCGAGCGGATTGACCGCCACGGCGCGCGTTTCCACATTGGCGATCAATCCCCTGATCTCCTTCTCATAGTCAGGCAGATGCGACCACTTTAAGGTCACGATCCCTTCGGGATAGTCGTCCCGGGTTTTCTGACAGGCGGGACAGACGAGCTTCTGCGTGCGAGGGGAAGCCGCCAGTTTGCGAGCTTCACCGCTGTCGAAGTGCCACCGCTTGTCTGCATAAATCGCCAGACATTTCCGGCAGATGACCGGCCCTTTCGGCGCTTTGAGCATCGCATAGGGATCCTGCTTGGGATGCTGCTTTTCCTTGTAGGACGTCGTGTAGCGTTTGCCTTTTCTTGTGCTCATAGATCCCATCTCCTCTATGTCTTCTGTGGTGGGCCTGCTCAATCTGATCAAGCCACACCTCTAAATCCCCGCGACTACTTCACTTCCTTGACCATGTCGATCGCTCCACAGGGACATTCCTCCGCGCAGAGGCCGCAGCCCTTGCAGTAGTCATAGTTGATCGCGAACCGATTACCTGTCCCCAGCTTGATCACGGCATTGTCCGGGCAGACGGCGTAGCAGTTGTCACATTCAAAGCAGTTGCCGCAGGACAGGCAACGACGCGCCTCCAGCAGGGCGGTGTCGGCATCCAACCCTCCGACCATTTCATCGAAGCTCGCGCGCCGCCTGGCAAGGGCCAGCCCCGGTTGTTTCGACTGTTCGGCGTCGGTGTAGTACCAGGTGTTCAGCCGATCGAACGTCGCAAGCGGATGGGGCTGAGCTTTCATGTACTGTGTCCCCCGTAGATAAGCGTCGATGTGGCGGGCGGCCTGTTTCCCATGACCGGTCGCCATACTGACGGACTGCTCACCGGGCACCATGTCGCCGCCGGCAAACAGGCCCGGGTGGCCGGCCATCATCTGTTTGTCGACCTCGATGGTGCCGTCATCCCGCAGACGAGCTCCCGTCACGTTCCGTAAGAACCCGGTATCCACCTTCTGCCCCAACGCCAACACCACCGTATCGGCTTCAATGGTTTCAAAGCGGCTGGTGGGTCTCGGCGTGCCATGCTCGTCCAATTCCATCACTTCCACCGTCAGCTTGGCCTCGTCGGCTTTGGCGATGCGACGCAGCCACTGGAACTGCACGCCTTCTTCACGCGCTTCGGCAATCTCCTCCTTGAACGAAGGGGCATGGGCCTCGTCCCGCCGATAGATGATCACCGGTTCAGCGCCAAGACGCTCGGCAGTACGGGCCACGTCGATCGCCGTGTTGCCTCCGCCATACACCGCTACCCGCCGCCCGAGCTTGATCGGTGAAGCGCCAGCCATGCTGCGCAGAAACGCCGCGGCATCGAGCAATCGCGTGGCGTCGCATCCGGGAATATCGATGCGTCTGGCGAGATGGGCTCCGACCGCAAGGAACGTCGCGTGAAAGCCGCCTTGCTTGATCGTGGCATCGAGATCCTCGACTTTCGTATTGAGCCGGATCGTGATACCCATCGCTTCCATCCGCTCGACCTCCGCGTCGACGACCTCGCGCGGGAGCCGGTAGGAAGGAATGCCGTACCGCATCATCCCGCCGACCTTGTCCGACGCTTCGTAGATCGTGACCGCATGACCCATCCTCGTCAGATGATAGGCAGCTGACAGCCCGCTGGGTCCCGCGCCCACAACCAAGACCTTGTTTCCCGTTGAAGGGGCGCAGGACACCCGCCACCCTTCTCTAATCGCCAGGTCGCCAAGAAACCGCTCCACGGCGCGGATGCTCACAGCTTCGTCCAACTGGCCACGATTGCACGCGGTCTCGCAGGGGTGATAGCAGACTCGCCCATGAATGGCCGGCATCGGATTGTCTTCCATAAGCCGCCGCCAAGCGGCTTCATAGTCCTTCTCTTCCGCAAGATAGAGCCAGGCCTGAATGTTCTCCCCGGCCGGGCAGGCGTGGTTGCAAGGCGGCAGCCGGTCGATATAGATCGGCTTCAGCGTGCGCCAGTTTCCTGTATGATTGGCCAGGCTACTGTTCGGATCGAGTGTGATCGCGAATGGTTTGTGGTTCATAGGCTTCCCGACTCCCTCAATCCATAAGTAGCGATATTCTCGTCAGCGATAGCTTGTATGGCAGCGATCGCCTCCCTGTCCCTCTGCGGTTTGAACAGGTGCTGGAATCGGGTTTGTAGTTCGAGGTACCGCTCCACCGGAACCTTCCGCCGGATCCGCGTCCGATCGACCACTGCACCCGATCGAGCCTCGAACAAGGGGAATAAGCCGGATTCCACGGCCATTCTGGCAACCTTCAAGGTGTGTGCGGGGTCCGATCCCCACCCGAGAGGACAGGGTACGTGGATGTGGATGTACCGTGCGCCGTTCATACCCATGGCTGTGGTGACCTTTGCTTCCAGGTCATGGAGATCCGCCACCGAAGCCGTGGCGACATAGGGAATGCCGTGCGCCATGGCGATGCGAGGGACGTTTTTCCCGGTTCCCAAGAGATTGCCCGGGGCTTCGCCGACCGCCTGCGTCGTGTTCGTACGCGCGAAGGGAGGCGTCGCCCCAGACCGTTGAACGCCGGTGTTCATGTAGGCTTCGTTGTCGTAACAAAGGTAGAGCACATTGTCGTTCCGCTCAAACATGCCGGAAAGGCAGCCGAACCCGATGTCGACCGTCGCGCCGTCACCGCCTTGGGCGACGACTTTCACGTGCTCGTGGCCTTTCGCCCGCAATGCCGCGGCGACACCGCTTGCCACCGCCGGAGCATTGCCGAACAGCGAGTGCATCCAAGGTATCTGCCAGGCACTTTCAGGATAAGGACTGGAAAAGACTTCGAGGCAGCCCGTGGCATTGACTGCGATTAATCGGTTATGTGAGGCCTTCATCGCGGCGTCGATAGCATAGCGCGCCCCCAATGCTTCGCCACATCCCTGACAGGCGCGATGGCCGGAGTTCAGGGAATTTGTGCGATCCAATCGCGATTGCACGGTGCGGGCCTCATCGTCGAGCAAACGATTTCCCGCCGTGTAGGTTCCGGTCTGATAAAACTTGATGCGTTGGGTCGTCATCAGATTGCTCCCTTAAACAACTAAATGACCTTCGTGCCGATGGCATTCACCGCACGAATCAGCTGCTCGGCGAGCGGTCCCGCTCGTCGCTGTTCGTACCTTCGGGCAAGTTCTTCGTCGACCACCCTCACGTTCAGATCCAGGAAGTGGGGTTCACTCAGACGCTCTGCGCGGGCATCACGAACCATCTGCTTCAGTGATTCGGTGGAGATCGACCGTCCTCCCAACCCCGCAATCACCGTGTGCACCGGGATAGGCGACCCATTCAAAGCCATCCGGACATCAACGGATACGATGCCTCCAATCCCCACCGCCAGATCTTTTTCCACAACGATCACGCGCGAAACACCTTCCAATGCGGTTCGCAGCTGCGTGGCCGGAAACGGCCGGTAGCACCCGATCTTCAAACAGCCCGCCGCGATCCCTTCATCGCGCAGCTCGTCCACGGTGTCTTTGATCGTTCCGATCACGGACCCGAGCGCGATGACGGCCGTGTCGGCATCGGTCATTCGATAGGCCGCGTAGAGACCTCCGGATCCTCGGTGAAATTGCTGTTCGAATGCGCCCGCGATTTCCGGCACAAGCGTCAACGCCCGAAGGTGTTGCCGATGCGCCAGGTACTTCACCTCGGTGAAGGCTTCGGGCCCCACCATCGCTCCGATGGAGATCGGATCACTCGGATCCAGCACCTGGACCGGCGAGAAGGCAGGCAGAAAGGCATCGACCCCAGCTTGGTCCGGTAGATCGATTGGCTCATAGGCATGGGTCAGGATATATCCGTCCATGCAGACCATCACCGGACAGCTCAGTTCCTCCGCCAGTCGGAACGCTTGAATGTGGAGATCCGCTGCTTCCTGATTCGTTTCCGCATAGAGCTGAATCCATCCTGCATCACGCAGAGCCATGCTGTCGGAATGGTCGTTCCAGATGTTGATCGGCGCACCGACCGCGCGATTCGCGATCGTCATCACAATCGGCAATCCGAGTCCGGCCGCGTTGTACACCGCCTCGGTCATGAAGAGGAGCCCTTGGCTGGTCGTGGCAGTGTAGGTGCGCGCGCCGGCCGCCGAGGCTCCGATCAGGACACTCAGAGCTCCAAATTCTGATTCCACATTCAGATACTGGCAACGGCCGACATCGCCCTGCTTGACCATGCGTGACAGCCGCTCCACGATATGGGTCTGCGGCGAGATCGGATAGGCTGCGATGACCTCAGGACGGCACAAGACCACTGCCTCGGCAACGGCCTGCGATCCTTCAATTTGCACGCGCATGGTGCTGGTCGCTCCTTTCTTGATCCAGATACGTGATGACGTGGTCGTAACCCTCTTTCGCTGCGGTGGCATTGGCCTCACCTAGAGATCCGTGAAACTTCTGGCGCATCGCAGACTGGACCGATGCCAGCTCAATCACTCGCGTCATCGCGGCAAACGCGCCCAGTAAAGGCGTATTCGCGATGGGGCGCTTCATGTGCTTGACACCAATATCCGAGGCTGGCACGACGCACACGTGATCGCTCGGCATCGACTTCAGAACTTCTCCGATCCCCAGGTCATCCACTGAGAAAGTGGAGTTGATGAGGATGTAGCCTCCCAGTGATATGCCCGCGAAGAGTTCAACCTGATGGAGTAGAGTTGGGTCCTGCACGATCAGCACGTCGGGATGTGTCACGGCTTCGCGGGTGCGGATCACCTGTGTATCGATACGACAGAAGGCCATGACCGGGGCGCCCATCCGCTCCGATCCGAAACTGGGGAAAGCCTGAGCATACTTGCCGTCAGTGAACGCGGCTGTCGACAGCAGCTCCGCCGCCGTGACCACCCCTTGCCCACCTCGACCATGAATGCGAACAGTCAACATGATGATAGGTATATCCTCAAGCCATCGATCTCTTGGTATTATGATGACTTGCGCACGAGATTAGGCGTGCACCTGCTTCTCTCACTCGCTGGCGCAATCATCGTGCCATGTGCTCCGAAACAGGCCTGAGCGAGGCGTGGCCCAAGTCGCTTAAAAGAGAAGCCGTTAGGAGAAGTCATTGTCGTCGCCATCAGGCAAAAGGCCCCAGTCCTATCACAGGTGCTGTCGCAAGATGCGACAGACGTGGACACTCAGAGTGATGCTGGTCAGCATTTCCATTCGACATCGGCCATCGCTTCAGGGTTACCACTCATGCCCGTGAATTGTTGTGGCTTTCCAGAAGGCACGATGATAGAGAGACAGTGATGGCCAGCAGATACGTGACGCTGTTTGACATCCTAGGGTTCAAAGTCCGGCTCAATCTGAGTTGGATCTTCCTTGTCGTGTTGGCCACCTGGTCGCTGGCGCGTTGGTACTTCCCTGAGTATTATCTCGGCCTTTCCGATTCTGCCTATTGGTGGATGGGCGCCGTCGCAACGATGGGCCTATTGGGATCGCTCGTCTTCCACGAGTTCGCCCACTCTCTGGTTGCGCGGCACTATGGACTTCCGATCAGCACGATCACCTTGCTCGTCTTTGGTGGCGTGGCACAGATGGAGAAAGAACCACCCAGTCCTAGAGCGGAATTTCTCATGGCGCTCGCCGGCCCGATCTCCAGCTTCACTCTTGGCGCCGCTTTCTATCTGGCATTCGAAGTCGGGTATCAGATCCAGCTTTCCCTTCCCATTTTAGGCGTTCTCGGGTGCCTGGCATTCGGCAACAGCCTCCTGGGCGGATTCAATCTGATCCCAGCCTTTCCTCTTGACGGTGGGCGCGCTTTGCGGGCCGGTTTGTGGCAATGGACAAAAGATTTCCGTCGTGCCACTCGCTGGGCGTCGATGGCTGGATCAATCCTAGGTTTTATTCTGATGTTATCGGGAGTCGCTCAGGCCTTCACCGGCAACTTTATCGTGGGGGTCTGGTGGTTCATTGTCGGCTTGTTCCTGCGGGGAGCAGCCAAAGCCTCATACTACCAGGTGGTCGCCCGGACGATGCTGGGAAGCGAGCCAATCCAGCGATTCATGACGCCGAACCCTGCTTCCGTCTCACCAGATCTCTCCGTGGATAAGTTGGTCGAAGAACATTTCTATCGATCCCTCCATACCATGTATCCAGTGGTCGACGATTCTCGTCTGGTTGGCTGCATTAGCTCGAAGCAAATCTCAGGAATCCCGCGCGACCAGTGGAATCAACTCTTCGTGCGCGATGTCGCACTGCCCTGCTCGAAGGACAACACCGTCGACATCGAGACCGGAGCACTGGCCGCTCTCGCAATAATGAACCGGACCGGCAATAGCCAGCTCATCGTCATAGACGGAGATCGTCTTGCCGGTATCGTGACGCTCAAGGACCTGCTGAAATTGCTCGCGTTGAAATTGGATCTGGAGGGAGTCGCATGAGCAGAGGTACCGCCATGAAGCACGATGACCGTACCGAGTTGCCCGTTGACCACAGCACTTTGGTAACAGGCTATAAAATATCCGAGTTTCGACCTACCCTCGGTCGGACGCTCACACGACATCTGACCACATTGGCCGCTACCCTGCTGTTTGGACTCCCGGCAGTGCAGGCCGCACAGGAACACCCTGGCTCCCCGGTTCAGGCAACCGACGCGGCTCAGGTGCCGCTCTATCCAAACCTGGGCGAGCTTCACTACCCGATCACCACAAGCGTGCCGCTCGCGCAGCGATACTTCGATCAGGGATTGCGGTTGTACTACGCGTTTAACCACTCGGAAGCAATCCGGTCTTTTCAGGAAGGGGCGCGGCTCGATCCGGTCTGCGCCATGTGCTACTGGGGCATTGCGCTCGCCTATGGTCCCAATATCAATGCGCCGATGGAGACCGCCAGCGGCCGTCTCGCCTATACCGCGCTTCAACAGGCACTCAAGCACGAGAAGAAGGCGAGCGCGCGGGAACAAGCCTTAATTCGAGCTCTCGCGAGACGTTATAAAGCTCAGCCGCCGATCGATCGTACCGAATTGGACGCCGCCTATTCACACGCGATGGCCGACGCGGTCCAGCGCTTCCCGGATGATCTGGAGGCCAAGACGTTGTACGCGGAATCGCTGATGGACTTGAGCCCATGGGATTACTGGACCAGTGACGGTAAACCGAAACCGAATACGACCAAGCTCTTATCACATCTGGAGCAGGTCCTGGCCGCCGATCCCAACCATCCGGGTGCCAACCACTTCTACATCCATGCGGTGGAGGCGGCCCAACCAGAACGCGCGATCGAGGCCGCTGAGCGACTCGCAGGCCTGATGCCTGGTGCGGGGCACCTCGTCCACATGCCGGGCCATATCTACATTCGAGTCGGCCGGTATGAAGATGCCATCAAGGCCAACGAGCACGCCGTGCATGCCGATGAGACCTACATCCGCGACCAAAGTCCTGCAGCCGGCATCTATGTGCTTGGTTACTACCCACACAATTACGATTTCCTCGCATTCGCTGCGAGCATGATCGGCCGAGAGAAGCAGGCCATCGCCGCCGCCGACAAGATCGCATCTATGGCGCCGAAGGAACTGTTGCGCGATCCCGGGATGACGTTTCTACAGCATCACCAGACACGCAATCTGCAGATGCGGGTACGGTTCAGCCGCTGGGATGACCTGCTGAGCGTAGATGCGCCGGCGCAGGATCTGCCACATGCCCGTGCGATATGGCTGTATGCGCACGGGCGAGCGCTGGCAACACACGGCCATCTCAAGGCAGCCGACGCAGCGCTAGCGGAGTTGAGGACCATAGCTCACGATCCCCACGTGATATCGCTTCGGCTTGACTTCAACACCTCCGGCGCCGTGCTGGGAATTGCCGACGAAGTGCTTGCGAGCCACATCGCCGCAGCCAAGGGCGATCTCACCCACGCAATCGATCGTCTACGGGAAGCCGCGCGTCGCGAAGACGCGCTCGTGTATGGTGAACCGCCTGAGTGGACGGTACCGGTAAGACAGGAACTCGGATCTTTGCTCCTCAAGGCGGGACGCCCCGATGAGGCCGAACGGGTGTTTCGTGAAGATCTGAAGCGTTTCCCCAAAAACCTCTGGTCTCAGCAAGGCCTCGCCGAAGCTCTCCGTTCGCTGAATCGCGAGACCGAAGCCGAGAGCTTGGACGAACGTGTGCAGAATATCCGCGCGTCTACTCCTGAATAGCCGTGATGAAAACGGCTCCGGCATGGATGCGGTCACGGGCGGATCTTCCGGTCACCCTGGAGCCGGAATGGAAATTGAGACCGCTCCTAGCACATCGTTGAGCTTGTAGTCCCGCTTGGGACTCTGCAGGTGCTCGTTATGGCACGTGACGCAGAGGGGCGACACCGCATTGTCTGCATACAAGGCTTGAAACCGCCTCTCTCCCCCCTCTCTGACAAACCCCTTATAAGGACGATCGGGATCTGCCATGATGGCTTCGAGCCCCTTTTTCTCGAACTCGGTCGCAGGTCCGCTCAGCTTGTTGATGGGATGGAGGCTGATCAACCGGTATTGCACCTTGACCCCAGTAAGCGCGGCTAACCGCGAGGACTCTTGAAAGAATTGAGCAGGCAGAGGCAAGGCCTTTTCAGAAAGCCAGTGTTCCGAGGATTCAATCACTCCACGCCGTTGCAATCCCTCCACTACATGAACGGTGTAAACCGTCCGGTCGGATGTCAACACGGCATGGATGTAATCCACCACGGTTTCTGCGGGAACCAAGGCCGATTCCTTGCCGGCCAATCCGCTTCCCCAACCCACGAGTAGACACAGCATGACACCCAACCCTGAGGTAAGCGTCTTCCTCCATGGCATAGCATCCTCCCTTCGCTAGAGCTGTCTAGCCAGGAGACGGAGATCCCCATGTCATCCAGCTCTATATATTTTTGCGGTTGGCGATCAGTGATTCTACCACCGAGGGGTCGGCGAGTGTCGAGGTATCTCCGAGGTCGCCCAGTTCGTTCGCGGCAATCTTGCGCAGGATGCGGCGCATGATTTTCCCCGAGCGTGTCTTGGGGAGAGCCTCGGCCCATTGGATGTAGTCAGGTTTGGCGATGGGGCCGATTTCCTGGCGCAACTGTTCGACGAGTGCAGTGCGCAGTTTGTCGGAGGCATGAGTGTCCTTCTTCAAGACTACATAGGCATAGATTCCTTGGCCTTTGATCTCGTGTGGAAACCCGACGACGGAGGCTTCAGTTACATCCGAGTGCTTGGCCATGGCGCTCTCCAACTCGGCCGTCCCCATGCGATGTCCCGACACGTTCAAGACGTCGTCGATTCGCCCAGTGATCCAATAATACCCGTCGGCATCGCGCCGGGCACCGTCTTCAGTGTCGTAGAGACCGGGGAATCGGCTGAAATAGGTCTTGAGGTATCGCTCATGGCTTCCATAAATCGTGCGGGCCAGCGCAGGCCAGGGTCTCGTGATCACCAACCGGCCCTCGGCCGCTCCTTCGAGGATCTTTCCTTTCTCATCCACGATGGCCGGGACCACGCCGAAAAACGGTTTCGCGACCGAACCCGGTTTCAGCGGCATGGCCCCCGGTAATGGGGTCAAGAGCAGCCCACCGGTTTCCGTCTGCCACCAAGTGTCGGCAATGGGACAGCGTTGCTCGCCGACGACGCGATGGAACCATTCCCAGGACTTGGGATCGATCGGCTCCCCGACGCTGCCCAGCATGCGCAGGCTCCGGCGGCTGGTCTTCCTCACCGGTTCATCGCCTTGCGCCATCAGAGAACGTATCGCGGTAGGCGCCGTATAGAAAATATTGACCTGGTGCTTGTCCACGAGCTGCCACAAACGAGAATAATCGGGATAATTGGGAACGCCCTCGAACAGCAGCGTGATCGCGCCGTTGGCCAACGGCCCATACACGCTGTACGTGTGGCCGGTGACCCAGCCGATATCGGCGGTACACCAATAGACCTCCCCCTCATGGTAATCGAAGGCATACCGGTGGGAGATGGCGGCATACAGCAAGTAGCCACCCGTCGTGTGCACGACGCCCTTCGGTTTGCCGGTGGAGCCTGAGGTATACAGGATAAACAGAGGATCTTCGGCATCCATCTCCACTACCGGACATTCGGATGCACTGCCGGCCACGGCCTCGTGATACCAGACGTCCCGCGCACTGTCCCACGGAATGTCCACGCCGAGACGTTTGACGACCAACACCGTTGTGACGGCGGGAGAGTCTTTCAAGGCCTGATCCGTCTTTTCCTTGTGAGCGATCGTCTTGCTGCCATGCTGATAGCCGTCGACGGTGATGACCAACCGGCAACCACAGTTTTGGACACGATGTTTGAAGGCTTCGGAGGAAAAGCCGGCGAACACGACGGAATGGATCGCACCGATGCGGGCGCAGGCGAGCATGGCAAAGACGGCTTCGGGAACCATCGGCATGTAGAGACACACCCGGTCGCCTTTGCCGATGCCGCGATGCGTCAGAACATTCGCTAAACGGCAGACCTGTGCGTGCAATTCGCGATAGGTGATCGTGCGACTCTGGCCTGGCTCGTTTCCCTCCCAAATGATCGCCGTCTGCTCACCGCGTGTCGCTAGATGGCGGTCGACACAGTTAAAACAGGCGTTCAGCTTCCCGCCGTCAAACCAACGGACGTGCCCTTGCTTGAAATCCCAATCCAGCACCTTCTTCCACCGCCCAGACCAGCTTATGAAGGTTTCAGCCTGTTCACTCCAGAAGCCGTCGGGATCATCGATCGAACGTCGGTACAGATCGCAATACTGTTGTTCAGTGATGTGGGCATGCTTCCGAAACTCATCAGGGATAGGATAGCGCTCTTGACTCATAGCTCCTCACGATGATTTGCGGCCACTCGACTCGGCCACTCCCGCCCTAGCTCCAACATGGGGATCGCAGCAAGAACGTCGCCATGACAGGCGCGGTTCGTCGCGACAAATCCCCGTCTGTTCTTGATTTCCAGATCCTCGTAACGCATCGGTCCTCCCGCCATGTCGCTCATGAAACCTCCCGCTCCGCGCAAGATCGCCTCGGCCCCGCAGACATCCCATTTGCTCGTATACGGTGCCGGTTCCACATAGGCATCAGCCTGACCGGACAGGAGCAATCCGATCTTGGCACCGACGCTTCCGCAGGGGACTTCCGTCACGGTTCCCAGCCGCGCCTTGACGACATCGATCACCGGATGGCGATGGGATCGTGAGACCGCCAGGCGCAAAGGAGCTGGCGGCGCAGCCGTCGAGACCCAAATCCGTCTCCGTTCCCCACTTCTGATGATCCAGGCGCTCTCATCACGGATGCCCGTATACAGCACATCGCCGAACGGGCGATAGATGACGCCGAGTTTCGGCAGCCCCTGTTCCAGCAATCCAATGATCACGGCAAACTCTCCCGTGCGCGCGACGAACTCGCCGGTCCCGTCAAGCGGATCGACATACCAGACGCGCGTTCTCCGACGGGCCGCTTCCGACACCGGACGTTCCTCCGACACGATCCCATCATCGGGAAATTCCCGCGAGAGACCCGAGACGATGATCTCCTGCGCTCTCAGATCGGCATCCGTCACCGGATCGCCAGGCCCCTTGTATCGAACATGGAACCCGGAGGCGTAGAGTTCGAGAATCGCGTGGCCTGCCATCTGCGCCAGGTCCACCGCGACGTTTTGCTCGCTCGAATACCGGTCGCCCATTACAGTTCTCACACAACGTCGGCAACGCGCAGGTCCGACGACTCAGCCAGAATCTTAAACACCGCTCTGCCGATGCGTCCGAATCCGTTGATGGCGACGTTGGGCATCACATTCCTCCGCGCTATCTCTTCACGATCACGCCGCAGGCGATGCGGGGTCCACCCGGCCCATCGCTCATCGGCGGATCGGGCAGATACTGGTCTTCCAACTCGTGCACGATAAAGGCACTGCCGTTCTGATCGAAGAGTGTATTCAATCCCTCCGACAACGTCACCCGGCTTGTGATGGTATAGAGCGAGCCTTTCCGGTCCTCGTTCACCTTGAGGTTCGGGAGGTCCCCTAAGTGGTAGGGATGATTCCCCAACCCTGGGCTGACATTCGCCTCAGGATTGACCTGCGCATCGATGTTGCCGTCATAGTGACCCTTCGCCGCCGTGAACGGGTCGCACGCGCCGGTTTCGTGAATATGTATCGCGTGACGTCCGGGAGTCAGCTTGCTCGCCGCAGTGCCTTCGAGCTTCAGCGTGATCCGGACACGGCCTTCATATTCTTCGTACAAATCCGCTTCACCCGTGATCCCTTCCCCGGTAATCGTGGCGTGGGCCTGCACCTTGGTGTCACGCTTACCCGTGTAGTACGAAGTGCAGCCGCCAAGCAGCGCAAGTGCAGCGATAGACGGGATGAGAAGAGAGAGCATGTTCATGAGAATCCCCTTCCAGATCAACTGACGATCCGTTTTCCCCGTTCCACGACGTTCTCCACGGCTTCCTTGGCCTCAGACGCCAGGGTGGATGCCTGCTCCTTGACATCTTCCGCCAGATTCTCGAGTTGCCGCCTCGTGTAGGCCCCGGAATGGGGCGCGAGCAACAACCCGGTCATCGTGCCGATCGTCAACCCGGCTAGAAACATGACCGCCATCTCACCACAACGACAATCCTCTCGCATGATTCCCTCCGTTCGTTCCTTTCGCGGACACCTTGATGGTTCTCACACAGAGACATCAGGCGCTCAGCCCACCGCCTGCAGCGTAAGCGTCACGGTGCGCGATGCCCCGTCCCATTTAACTTCAACGTTCACCCGGTGGTCGACCATCCGACCCGCTTCACCGTCGATGGCCGTCACGACATCTCCTAGCGAGATTTGCCTGCCGCTGGTCGTCCCTGGAGAAGAACATCTCGGCCAGTAAGGCCAACACAAACAGGGCGAAAAGGATGGCGGCGCGCGACCTGTATGCCAAAGGAGCCGGCTCTCGTCAAATGTCCATGCAGCCTTACCCCCATCGTTCAAGCAGGGTAGCTCGGAGTGTCACCACGAGCATCCCTCTTTGCTCCGATCATGCGCCCACGAATAACTCCCTGCGTTCACGCTTCATTCCATCTAGGACTTCTCTTCCTCCACATCGATCACCGCGCCGGTTTCGGCATCGATGTGAACTTCCATCACTTTGTTGTCGGCCGTGACCACTTCGACCTCCCAGATGATCTTGCTGTGCTTCTTTTCCAATTCAGCCTCGATAACCTTTCCGGCTACTTTCGCCGAGGCTGTCTTGATGGCCTGGTCGATCGTCACCTTGGCCGCAGCAGCCATTTCAACGGCTTCCTTCACCTCGTTCGTTTTGCCCTTGTCGGCACTCCAAGCGGGAGTGAACAGAACTATTGTCATGCAAAGCACTGTTGCTATACCACCTAGCAGCTTCATGGATACCTCCTCAATTTAGAATGGCACTGGCTCTGTCGGCTGAGCCTCTATGACTCTGCTCAATGACAGGAACTGCAAGACACGAGCCGCTTCCGATATGCTGGCGAATGCCTCACGGAACGCGTGTGCTGCCCCCTCGCGCAACACATGGAAGCGATGCACTGAGGAGTTTGGCGACAATGCACTTCCTTATCAGCGCAATGTATCAACCCGGCATCGGAAGCGGCAGAGACTCCTTCATTGCCTTGTAGACACATTTCGCCACTGCTTCATTGCCCTGCGGAGAGTAGTGGTTCTCCAAAAACCGGTCGGCAGAATTGACCTCAGACACGCACGAGGTGGCATCAATGTACGGAATACCGGCCTGTTCCAGCACCCGTTTACCAAGAGGCACGTACGAAGCCTCTCTTCCCAGATCCATCTTCATAGGGAGAAATACCACAAGGGGAACCGAACCTCCTTCCTTCACCGACCGCACGAATGTCTTGAGGATCGCCGCATTAGTCGCAATCAGTCCGTCTCCAGATGAATCGGGACCGACAGCTTCCCACGGGGGAAACAGACTTGTGAGCAGCCGAATCAGGTAGAAGAACTGATACCAATGTGTCTGCCAATCGCTCGCCCGATAGCCCCGGTCGTACTCCAGGAGAGGAAGATCAGAAATCGATTCTCCGGAAAAGATCGCTTCGGTGGAAAGGGGAGTCAGATTGAGGTTCACAAGTTCTCCGTCTCGCATGACGAATCGAGGCTTTGAGAACGGCATATTCCATTCAGGCATGGCGATAAAGGGATACACCCACATCGTGCGGAAAAGATCATGTGAGATGAAGCTGAAGATCACAACGTTCGGTCTCCGCTCGCGGACATCATTTTCGTACCGCACAAGCGCCTGGTCCAGGCCATATCCACCAACACCGAAGTTTAAGACTCGAAATTCGTTGCCCAGCATTTGATTCAACTGATATCCCCAGGTCTCCTCGTAGCTCACCTCGTTGCCGAAGGTGAAGGAGTCTCCTATGAGGGCAATCTCCTCCCTACCCTGGATCCTGGGAAACACAACCTCCTCTTGCTGAGCGCGGACCCCTTCTAAACTTGAACAGTAGAGACCGTCGGAGCTGCACCGGTTTGGCGCAACGGTCCAACCCATCCGGTCATCATAATCCAAATGTCTATTAGAATGATCGCCGCCGGTGTTCTCAATAAGTAGGCGGTGTATCGCCTTGTCCCAGTTTCTCGGCTTCAACACCACGTTGCCGAACACCTCGCCATCCATGTGGCTTCGAGAACCGGCTCTCACGGCAATTTCCCCCGTCATCACTATCAGCAGCACGCTGACGAGATTCATCATCACAACCAGACGAAAGCGACCTGAAGGCGATCGTTTGTTTACCAGATACCGGCGAGCGAGATCTACGCCACTTATCAGCAAGATAGCGCCAGCGCACAGAAACGCCATCCCTGGCCTGCTGGAGATAAATATCTGGAAAGGCCTCTCCCCTTTCATGTACATAGCCAT
>Ga0224510_10000364_pt1 | contig 36305 bp, 31 predicted proteins | sample SF_May12_sed_USG_FD_170161 | JGI IMG/M metagenome (GOLD analysis project Ga0224510, IMG submission 170161) | Sediment microbial communities from San Francisco Bay, California, United States - SF_May12_sed_USGS_4_1 | ecosystem: Environmental > Aquatic > Marine > Sediment | place: USA: California... | reverse complement strand
AGCCCCAGCCAAGCAGCCACACACCGTACACCATGATCGGTCGCAGTCGTGCGATGAAAGAGGTTTTTAAAACCATTGGTCTGGTCGCCAGCAGCCCGGTAACCGTATTGATCACCGGCGAAAGCGGCACCGGTAAAGAACTGGTCGCGCGCGCCATTCATCACTCCAGCCAACAATCCAGCGGCCCGTTTGTCGCAGTCAACTGCGCGGCGCTGGTCGACACACTGCTTGAATCCGATATGTTCGGTCACGAAAAAGGCGCATTCACCGGCGCAGTGAACCGCCAGCTTGGTAAATTCGCGCTTGCAGAAAACGGTACTCTGTTTCTGGATGAACTGGGCGAATTGAACATAACAACCCAAGCCAAATTATTGCGCGTGCTGCAAGAAAAAGAGTACATGCCATTGGGCGGCAAAGAAGCGATTAAAACCAGCGCCCGGGTAATTGCGGCAACCAATGTTGATCTCGCTGAAAAAGTTCGCGAAGGAAAATTCCGCGAAGATCTTTATTACCGCCTCAAGGTTGTCACCATTCAGTTACCACCATTGCGCGATCGCAAAGAAGACATTCTGGATTTGATTCAACTTTTGCTGCAACGTCTCAACGATCAGATGGGACGTCATGTGGTGCAAGTTCAGGAGGACGTTCTGGATTGCTTCAAAAACTACGACTGGCCAGGCAACGTCCGCGAACTGGAAAACGTGCTCGCCAAGGCGGTGGCCTTGTGCTCCACCGACACCATTACTACTGACCTGGTGAGTGACATCTGCAAACGCGGCAACCCGATCAGCGCCAACAATATTGATCCGAGAGATGCCAAGCCAGCTCATGAACTTTCACTGGAAGAAGTCGAGCAGGCTCACGTCAAACGCGTGCTGGATGCCACCAAATGGCACAAAGGAAAAACTTGCGAGATCTTGGGCATCTCCCGACCACGCTTGCGGCGCATGATCAAGAATTATCAGATTACACCACCCGCAGGCATGATTCTGGACTCGCAGGACGACGAAGAGAGCGACGAGGCAGAGTAGACCACATTTGCCGAGATTAGACAGCGTGTCCCCCTGTGCGCGCTGTCCACCTTTCAAAACAAAACTACTGTTGCAACGTCGCCATTTGACCGTTTTCTATGCTGAAGCGTGTTCAGCAGATGCGGCCGAAGGCCGCTTTTTGCCACGCCAAATCGCACGCAACACAATCACCAAAAACACCGTGCCGCCCACAACGGCAATCAAACCACCCAGTCCCATCAATCCCATTCCCAGGACCTCCGGCAATCTGTCCAAACCCTGCTCAACCCCTGCGGTTTTACGCTGCACACCATAACCACCGGACCACGCCAGTCCCAGCACATGCAACATCTGCCCACCACCATAAATCAATGGCTGCCGACAACCCCAGCGATGTGATACCGATTCAAAACCCATCTTGGGCAACAGATAATACACAGCACCCATAAACGCCAACGTTACCGCGACAATGGAGCCATGATAATGCGCTGGGATAGTTACATTGACGCCGCTAATCAGGAAACCAATAATTCCGCCGGTGGCAAACAGCAAAATTGAAAACACCAGCGCCGATTTCTCAGGTGACGCCAGCAACTTTTCACTGCGCTGCTTAAACAAGGCATACACCACCGCCAAACCAATAGGCAATGCGGCCACGCCACCGCCCCATTCCATCAGGACGGTGAACAACCTGATGTGCTCAACGCTGCCTACTTCAAAAAGAACATAAATCAGCGGCGAAAACAAAATGGGCGCAAAACCAATCGCTAACAACCAGAACGTCAGTTTGTGCGGCAGACCCAATCTCAATCCCGCGATGGTCGCCAACCACAGCCACGCCACCGCCATCAACTGCGTGTGCGTAAACTGCAAAATATGACCACCACCCCAGAACAACAATTCGTAAAAAGAACGCCCTTCCATGTCCGCTGGCATCAGTACATAGGTCAATACCAGTGCTACGTACGCAAACAATGCTGCATAAACGGAAGTCGTCACGCCAAACGATAGTACCGCCCCTTCTGGGCTTGCTCGTCTCCGGGACAACAATCCGCGCGCAATCATCAGCAACATTCCCAAACCATACACCGACAAGCCGACCAGAAAAACGGGATGTTGCAAAATGGGAATATAGTTGTTCATCAGCGGATCGCCAGCGCCAACAAACGGCGAGATAGTAAAAATCATCGTACCCGCCGTTGCCAGCCACAGCGCAACCTTACCCAGCAGCCAATGACGCTCACCGCTGTTCAAACTCCAGAAAATGCCGGCAATGGATAAAAACCAAACCAGCACCGTCAAATCAACGTGAACAATAATCGCCGTGTGAAAAAAATCTATCCAGGGAATAAAGTTTTGCACACCCGGCGTGCGCGACAGCACGATCAAAATCGTGAGCAACCCACCCAGCACCAGCGAAGTCAGCGCCAGATACAACCAGCCCTTGGCATGCTCAACAGGCTCACCCTTTGGAATATCCAATGTGTATTCAAATTTCTGACTCATACCTTAGCCCTTCTCAACGATACGGAGTTGGTATTCAACCGATCCATCTTCATGATAGATCTCCATCGCCGGCAACAATGGCTGATAGCCATTCTGCATGCACCACTCTTTCATAGCAGAGTAGGCTTTGTATGACCCAATCATCGCACTTCCCTGAAAAACGCCCTGCAGTACGGTCGACGGTGCCAACTCCTCCAGCAACATGCCGCCAGGAATCTGATCGAATTTACGCACCATAAACCCGATTTTGCTGCGCTGTTTTTCGGGAGAGACTTTCCCCGCATCATCTAAAAATATTGCCGCAGGTGTCGACGTACTCACCGACATATCCTTGGCCGTTTCTTTCAATCGTTTGAAGACCAAATCAATTTTGTCGTACGGACCTTTATGTTCGACGTAGGCAAACTGATACCCAGGCGTCACAATTTTTTGGACTTTAACGGTAGAAAAAATTCCGATGTAGTACAGAATGTAGACGGTTCCAACGACACCAAGAAAAAGTGCAACAATTGCCAATGACAGCACTTTGTTCTTTGCATCCTGATCACTACCGCCCATCGGCGTTTCACTCTTGGCAGTGGACTTTACACTCACACCCATGTGCACCACTCCTACTTGGAAGTTCTAAATACGTGCAACGCAAACAGCGCTGCTGAGAAAAGAACAACCGCACCACCCTGGTGAATCGCAGCCAGAGCAATGGGTACCTCAAGCACCAAGGTGGAAATTCCTAATGCCACTTGCATACACGCCGCCAGCATCAGCAACCCTGCCGCAGTACGCTGCAGCACTGACAACTTTGCTTTACGTGACATAAGCCAGAACGCCGTGATCAAACAAAACGTGGTAATCGCCAACAAACGGTGGTCGTATTGCACCGTGATAATGTTTTCAAAGAAGTTTCGCCATAGAGGATCAAACATGAACAATCCATTTGGCACAATGGAACCATCCATCAACGGAAAGGTGTTGTATACAAAACCTGCGCGAGTCCCGGCGACCAGGCCACCGGAAAGGACGGTGATAAAGACTATGGTGGTTATCACATAACTCAGCCGGCTCAAACGCACTGACGCAGCGTTCTTGATCATCTGCTGTGCGGGCAGCAACAATCCCAATGCAACCCAGTAACTGTAGGCAAAAATAACAAATGCCATACCAAGATGCGCGGTCAAGCGATACTGGCTAACATGCGGATCGTTTACCAAACCGCTTTTCACCATGTACCAACCCAACGCACCTTGCAAACCGCCAAGGATAAAAATGGTAATAAATTTCAGCCGCAGCGTTTTTCCAACCCATCCCTTAACGATGAAATACACCATGGGAACGAAGAAAATAACGCCGATCGCCCGACCCAACAAACGATGGGCATATTCGAACCAGAAAATCCCCTTAAAATCGTCCAGGGACATGTGGAAATTTTTATATTGGAATTCCGGGCTGGCTTGATACAAACGGAATGCTTCCATCCACTGATCATAGGTAAGCGGAGGAATCGCTCCCATTATGGGGTCCCATTCGACGATGGATAAACCTGAACCGGTCAGACGGGTAACACCGCCCAGCACCACCATCGCAAAGATCGTGGCACAAACAGCAAGCAGCCATATGGCCATATATCTGTCTTGCGCCCGAATTAACGACGAACTTTGTGTTGTCATCATAACTCACCTCACCTTTTTCGCGACCTTACGATCGCATAACACCAAAAATACTACCTAAAAACTCAGACCGCTTGGCTACTCAGTATTTGGTTGATAATTGTGATAGCCATCACCAGCACCACAAACAACCCTAACAAAATACCAGCAATGTTCTTCTTATTATTATTTGAATTAATTTCTACTGAATCTTTACTCATACCTATCACCTCATCAACAATTCAATCTCCCTCGTTACATTAGTGCGCAGGAATGTAATTAATCATCATCGCCCCAAACAGCGCGATCAAATGCAACAGTGTGAACAGAAATATACGAATGTCATACTCTTTGGCTGACACATAAAATTTGTAACACATTCCGAGATAATACAGGCCAAGCAACACACTGACGGCCAGGTATAAACCACCGGCGATTCCAACCGCGTAAGGCAGTACAGAAACTGGAACCAGCAGTGCAGCATAGAGAAAAATTCGGAGTTTGGTATTCTGCACACCGTGAACCACAGGAATCACCGGAACACCCGCCTTGGCGTAATCTTCGCGATATTTCAGCGCCAGACTCAACGCATGGGGTTGTTGCCATACAACCATGATGGCAAAAAGGCTCAGCGCGATCATATCCAGTGAACCAGTCACTGCCACATAACCGATCACTGGCGGAACTGCACCAGCGATACCACCAATCTGATTAGCCCAAGGTGTGCGGCGCTTCGCCCACATGGTGTAAACAACGGCATAGCCAAACACACCAACCGCCGTCACCATCGCTGAGGCAGCATTAACAAAATAAGCCATCAATAACAACGAAACGACGATCATAGTCGTCGCCAGTGTAATTGCAGAGTTGATTTTCGCCACGCCTTTGGCAAGCGCCCTGTCTGCGGTGCGCTTCATCTTGCGATCAATGTCCTGATCGTAAATGTTATTGATCATACAGGCCCCACCTGTAGCAAAAGCCAGGGTGGTCATAAGCCAAATCAACATTGAGAGTTGAGGAAGAACCCCATTGTTGCCGATATAAATACCAGCAAGGGCAGCCACCAGAGTCAGTGCCACGATATTGGGTTTGCAAATAGACAAATAAACCCTGACGCTCTTCCAAAGGGGCATCGTTTGCTGTGCAACACTGATCGACTTGATGTTGTGTGACTGCATTTATTTACTCCATCACCAATAAAAAAGAACAGGTCAGTGGACTTTGGGAGGGTGGATGCGATGTTTATCCACTGACCGGCTCAAAACTTTTTGTCTCTGGCGATACATACGCCAGCAAACAGAATTCTGTAATCTCACCTTTTTCGCATTTCAAGTAAAACAGGGTCGACAGATCTGGAAGGTGAGTTGTGAAAACCAAACCTGCCAACCCCAAACTCAATTTTTAACGCTTAACGTAGTTGTACGGTGTCCAACCTTCTGGCATTTCTGGCGGACTAGTAAAGTTGCCTGGACCAGGAATAACCTCAGTGTGGGTGAACTCCAGAGACTGGGACTTCCATGGATTTGCATCTGCTTTCTTACCAGCGAAGATACAGTGGATCCAGGAAACCAGCATCACCAAAATGCCCGCTGCTGCGACATAAGTACCCATGGTTGAAATGGCGTGCACGCCTTCAAACTGTGGGAACATTTGGTAGTCGAAGTAACGACGAGGCATACCCTCGATACCGATCAGGTACAGCGGTGCCATCGTGATGTTCATGCCGATGAAGAACAACCAGCAAGACAACTTGCCCATTGTTTCATTGAACATGCGACCAGTCAGCTTGGGCAGGTAGTAGTAAATACCGCCGAAGATAGACATCGCACCAGACATGGCCATTACGTAGTGGAAGTGGCTCATGATCGCGTAGCTGTCAGACAAACCGTAGTCAATCGCGGCCAGCGCGTTTGGAATACCGGTCAAACCACCGATCAGGATCATGAAGATCACACCGATAACCCAGTGCATGGGCGTGCGGTATTCGATACTTCCCTTGTAGAAGGTGCCCATCAAACTGATGATCATCAAACCAAACGGTACGGAAATCAGCAGCGTTGTGAACGACTGCAATTGACGCAACCAGTTAGGCATACCAGCAACAAACACGTGGTGAATCCACACGTCGGCACCGATAGGAATGAACGCCAGGATTGACCATACCAGAACTTTGTAATTGAAAATCTGGTTACGAGTAAATGTCGCAACGATTTCAAAACATACGCCCAGGAATGGAAGCAGAATGACGTAAACCGCAGGATGCGAGTAGAACCAGAACAAGTTCTGATACAACAGCGCGTCGCCACCTTGGGCAGAATTGTAGAATCCAAATCCAAGGTACTTATCCAGGGTCAACAACAGTACTGACGCCGCCAACACAGGTACGAACAACAACTGAATGATGTTTGCTGAGAACACGCACCAAGTCAGGATGTTCATCTGGAACCAGCCAATTCCTTTAGCGCGCATAAACGCTACAGTACAAGCCAAGTTCACCGCACCAAACACCGACGACATACCCAGAACAACAACGATCGCGGTATACAGAGCGGTGTTACCAGCCATGTCTGTCTCAGAATACGGCGGATAACCTGTCCACATACCATTAAATGAATCTGGGATAACGAAGTTGCTCAGAGCCAGCAATACGCCGGACCAGAACAACCAAACAGACAACGCGTTAACACGTGGAAACGCCATGTCTTTTGCGCCAATCATGATTGGCACGGCCCAGTTTGCAAAGAAGCCCAAAAGCGCAGGAATCTGGAAGCCCAGAATCATGACCGCACCATGCATGGTCAACCAAATGTTGTACATGTTTGGGTCATCAGTCAACGTAGGACCAATCGATGCCAACTCTACGCGCATCAGTGCTGCCATCAAACCTGCAACCACGAACGCGGCAATAGAGCCAATCAAATACCAGATACCGAGAATTTTGTGATCTAGGCTAAACACCCAGTCTTTAGCTGTTTTTGGTTGTCCCATTATCCATTCTCCCCTACAGCAGCCAAGGCAGGACTAGTCATACCCAGTTTGATTTCCTCGTTCTGCTTAAGAGCAACCGTCTGCTCAGACAGCCAAGTATCAAACTCTGCCTGCTCAAGAACACGAATTTTACCGTACATGCCTGAGTGCAGCACGCCACAGTATTCGCGACAAGTAACCACAGACTCGCCAACTTCGTCAGGCATAAACCATTGGTAAGTCACGCGACCAGGCATCAAGTCTTCAGTAACGCGGTATCTCTGCATGTAATGCGAGTGAACAACATCGTTACTGGTCATTCGCAGCAACACTGGTGTACCTTTCGCGACCACCAACTCGTTTTGAGTAGTGACACCGTTTGGATACTCATAGCTCCAGCTCCACAGAGAACCCGTCACTTTAATCTCGTAAGATTGCTCGGGAACCTTGCGGTAATTTTCGTGAAGATCCCATGCTTTCGCGAACAAAAACATGTCATCAGCCACGAACAAAGCCGCTGGAATAATCAACCAGCCAATCTTTGCCTGGGAACTCAGCACTGGGCTGGCACCAGTTTCATCAGGTGATTTACGCTTGTACGCAAACATGAAGTACAGAGTGATGATGGTAAACACCACACCAATCACTGTCAGATCCACAAACACTTCATGCAACACTTCGTCAAAGTGCGCATGTGGTGTCAACTCATATTCCCTCTGACGAAGAGGAACCTCTTCGGCATTCGCAACAGAGGGCAACATTGGCAACAGCAACAGGCTGTAAAATGCCGACGTTAGCCTTTCTTTCATTGTCATGTTCTCACTCTCCACTTGGTAATTAGTGAACCCCAAGAAAGCAGAACTATGCCCAACAACAACGCTCCCAGCGCGATGAATATTGGGTAGTTCAATGTGTACTTTCCTTCTTCATAGTTGTAGCTATAGCAAGCTCCAACCATGTAGTTAATAAGATTGGACGGTGAAATATCTCCACCTTTTGCCTTGGTAAGAGAAATCTCAATATCCTCGGCCTTCACTCCTCCAGCATACAGATAACGAGTTACACGTCCTTCAGGAGACAACACCATGTACACACTCGGATGCAGGAAAACCCGATCTCTTGGCTCCCAGAAAAACCGGTAGCCAATCGCATCAGCAAAAGGTTGAATATCTTCCTGCTTCTTGAATGTCGCCATGGTCCAGCCCTGAGGAATATCCTTATCGAAACCGGAGTAGCTTTTAAATTCAGCCAGCGTCTGAGGATTATCGTTGTGGTCAAAAGAAACAGTCAGGACATTGAAGTCCTTGCCTATCTTCCAGTCATCAACTCCTGAAATTGTGCGATACAAAGTACGATTAATTGCAGAACATGCACCATCGCATCTGTAGTAGGACAACAACAAAATCGTTGGCTTTCCTGCCAAGTCATTTATTGTAAATTCCTTGCCAAACTCATCGAGGAAGACCGTAGACTTATCAACGGAAACGCCCAGATGTTTTTTTTCGTCTATTTTGAGAATGGACGGATCAACACTGGATTTTGGCACACCACCGTACGCAGCAAATGCTGAGTTAGTGACAACCATCACGACCAACAGCATCAATGCAATCAGGTAATGTTTTGAAGCATTCGCAGTGTACATAACATCGTCCTCCATCAACGTCGACGATTAGCCTATTACCAGAGGAACACCAGCAACAGCACCCATACACTCAGAACATTCACGAAGTGAACGTACATCGACATAGCGCGTGCGTAGGAGTCACTCAGGTGGCCTTTAAGCGCTGGTGGAATAGCCAGGAGCATAATGAACAGACCGAACACCAAGTGTGCGAAGTGGATACCCGTCATACCGTACACAGCAGTAGCATATGCGTTGGTATTGATGTTGAATCCCTGAGCCATCAGATCGCCCCAGCTCATCATCGTCAACACACCAAATCCAACCCAGATAACGATAGTTGCAACGGTCATCATCATGAAACCGCTAACATCGTCCTGTTGTTGTTTTTTGCGTGCAAACGCAACAGTGAAGCTGGATAACAATACAAACAGAGTTGCGAATATTGGCGCATACACCTCTGGAGTTCCTTCAGGCGGCCATACTGGTGCAGATGCACGCATTGTCCAGTACGCAGCCAGCATACCGCCGACTGTCAGCGCTTCTGTGCCGATAAACATCAGCATCGCAGAAGGGCTCCAACCCTCGTCTTTAACAACACCTATCGTTGCATTTACCCAACCAATACCACCAACCAGCAGCATCAGCACAGCAAGTGTCAGCGCAATAATTGCAAACAGACCTTGGTGGTAAACGTATTGAAACATGAATGCCCAAGGCAAAAAGAATCCTGCACCAAATCCAACCAGGACAGGATGCGGTTCCGAATGCCAATGAGCACCCGAGGCATGATCACTCATTTCTAACCCCCTTCTCAGCTCACTACTTATTGTTAAGAACTTAAATATTCGACCGATAACCCAACTTGCGATCACCAGCCTGTTGTAGTCAGAACCGACCAGTACCTGACTACATCACTTCACTATTGCTTAACCCAAAATCAACTAAACGTGCAGCGTTTTGCACGAATGAAGCCAACTTAAAAAAATAAATAAAACGCTAACTTTACAGCAAGTTACGAGTAACAAAGCGTACTCATCAAGTATTAAAATTGAACGTAGCGTTCCATTCTCAAGGAACAGAAAGGTTGATTTCGTTTCACAAAAAAATAAAAGCGTTTTGGTAAAGAATTAATTCGTTTGATGTTTTTTTGCGGAATGTTGTAATCGAACAAGCAAGCGTTGTATCATGAAAAGACTTCACGACCTGCTTTAACCCATATCAACTAAAACACAGACCAGAGATTCTCAGCGGAGGTGTTTTAGTTATGTCTACAGAAATTGATACCATTCAGGAACAACCTGCGCCCCGTCGTAAAAAGACGCCTTGGTCAAAAAGAATTTATTTATTGCTCTTTGGATTGGTTCTCGCAACTGGTGTAAAAACACTGGTTGAGAATTCACTCACTGCACCCATGCCCGCCACACCGTACAACAATGTCGGTGGAACATTCACACTGCAAAGTGCACAAGGCCCCATTACTGAAAAAGCGTTGCTGGGCAAAGTGACCGTTCTGACATTTGGCTATACAGAATGCCCAGATATCTGTCCTACCACGCTGAACAAAATTGGCTCTGCACTACGCATTTTGCACGAGACCGGTGACCTTCCTGGCGCACAGGCTTTCTTTGTCAGCCTTGACCACGAACGTGATTCGGTTGATAAACTAAATGACTACACAGATTATTTTCACCAAAATATTCTTGGCTTGACCGGCACTGAAGATCAGATTCAAAAAATGGCCTATCTGTACAAAATCGGCTATGGCAAAGATCAAGTTCAGGCCGATGGCAGCTACACCATGAGCCACAGTGGTTATCTGTACATTATTCGTCCAGATGGTCAGGTTGCAGAACTTATGAGTCATGGCACTACTCCCAAAGAATTGGTAAAAGCCATTCAGCGCTGGCTGCCCTGGGCACAAGACTCAAGCACCTAGACGACCACTGGGAACCACTGGAAAATCATGTACAATTCTGCCGAAAGAATTTGCAGCATCGCTTTTTATTGTTACGATGCTGCCACCTTCTTTGCCTTTCAAACTACATGAGGACAGCATGATTCGTTTTGTTGCGTCAATTTCATTACTTATCAGCTCACCAATGGTCATGGCAGCTTGCCCATCAGCACCGCAAACCAATTTTGATAGCAGCAAAGCGGGCTTGATCAGTGACAAGCAAACTGGACTAACCTGGATGCGCTGCTCAATCGGCAGCAGTTGGGATGGCAGTAACTGCACTGGTATACCCAGCCGTTTGGAATGGAAAGAAGCCAAACAGGCCATTACTGAAATCAACAAAGGTGGCGGAGTCAGCGGTCACAAAGATTGGCGATTACCGACCGTTGATGAATTAAAAACGCTGATTAACAAACAGTGTTTTGATCCTGCGGTTGACAGCAACAGTTTCATGGATACACAGCCTGCCGGCTACTGGACCAGTGAAGCCAGCACCCAATTCCCGGAAGGGGCGACAGTGGTTCATTTCTATCATGGTGGCGATTATCTCACCAATCAAATCAAACCTTGGTTTGTCCGCGCTGTGCGTAAATAAATTACAGATGAGAAAACGCTCACTGCCCTAGTGAGCGCTCTCTGCTGAAGGTAAAAACTGACTGATCTTGCCGCGATACCATGCAATCGCACGCTGGGCATTCACGCGCCGCTCATAGCTGGTCAACTGCGATTCAGACAAACCCAATGACGTCTGCCCTGGCGCGCTGTAATAGCGCGCAGGGCTATCGATCACCGATAATCCACCACGCGCAATAACGTACTCCAAACCGTAACTTGGTGCACTCTCATCCTTGATCAGCAAATTATCACCCAATGCCGCGTAGGAGAATCCTGCAGGCGCGCTCAGCTCCACCAAGGTCGGGATGATATCGGCGTGCGAACCCGGCGTTTGCAGCGATTCAGGCCGTGCTGGCAATACTTTTGGCCCGAACAAAACCAACGGTACGATCTCATGGTAAAACATGCCGTTATCAGCGAAATTCAGATTGATTCGAGCACTGTGATCGCCGGTAACGGCAAACAGACTATCGCTGAGTTTGTCATTCATTCGCCGGATAAATTTGCTCATTTCCCGATCGGAATACCAGTGATGTCCCATAATGGATACCGCATCCTGTTGCCCTGCTGTCACTGCCGCAGGCAGTTGCTTGACGTTGTATCCTTTCGCCGCCAAATCCAAATCGTACGGTGGATGATTGGTTGTGCTTAAGATGAAATTGAAACTTGGCTGATCGTCATCAATCTGCTGATAAACATAATCAAACAAATACTCATCGTTGACGCCCCATTCGTTGGCATTCTTCGCCGCCGTCATATTGCCTGCGCCGTGAATTTCATCAAACCCCTGCGACGGAATAAACACATCCACCCGCTGCCAACCGACATAGCCGCCATAAAAAAACCGGGTTTTGTAGCCCATATCTTTAAAGATTTTGGCGATTGATGTGCCATAGGTTTTCATTGATGAGGGTTGATGGTTAATGTAATAACCCACATACGGCATACCAGTCACCAGCGAATTTAATGACTGCGTAGTGCTGCGCGTGATCGGTAAAAAATTGGGGAAGTGCACACCTTCCTTGGCCAATGACATCAGACCCTCGGAAAAACCACCGCCGGCATACAGTGGCATCATGGTCCAGCCGCTGTAACTTTCCATCAGCAACACGAATACATGCTTGGGTCGATGTTCAACACCTGCCGCTTGCCGCATCAGTAATTGATCGATATCCGCACCCGCCAGGTTTTGACCATCGTTTGCCAAGCCGGCAGCCACCACCGCCTCTTCAATGGTTCCTGGCCAGACGCTACTCAGTTCACCGCCACTGTCGAGATAGCCTTTGTACGCATGACGCAGCGTAATCATCGGATTGGGAATGATGCGATTTAAAAATGTGTCATTGGTTACATAAGCGTGTTTCAACGAGAGCGGTGTGCCATTAAACGGTACGCTGCCGCGTATCATCCAGGCAACCAGCACCAGCATGCCCACCACAGTAAAAAACGCCAGCGCGCGTCGATAACCGTAGCGATAATTATTTTTCACTGCCGTCACAGATACCCAGTCGATCGCCAACCAGGCGCGCAACCGCCGCCACAACCAGACGTTAAGCACAATGAAAAGTGGAATCCAGATCAGCGGGTGATATTCTTTCCAGATGGTGAGCAAGATAGCGACCTGGTCATCATAAAACATCCCCAACACCATCTGGTTGTATTGCTCACCGTAGGTCTGGAAGAAAAAGATATCGCAAAAAATAATCACCATGCCGATGGTCGCAAACGTGAGCGCCTGCCAATATCTGACCCTCTCCACCACGCGCGCCCAGGGCAACCAAATCACAGCCAAACTCAGCAATAACGACAACAGTATCCAACTCGTTGCCGTTGCCGCATCAAAGCGCAGCCCGGTAAGCGCCGCCAGCGCAAACTCGGACGCATCAACTTGCGACGACAATTGATCGTTGAACAACACAAATAGTGTGACGCGAAAAACGCTGAGGATAAGCACAATGTACAAAAACAGCTGTACATCTTTGCTCCATTGATACGCCAGTTGCGGCCACCCGGTAATGCGTTTGATATTTTTCATCTACTTCTCAGTCAGTTTTTTCAATACTTCACTGGCCTTGGTCACGCCTTGGGTCGCTGCAGCGCGCAACCAGGTGATGGCTTCTTTTTTTTCATTATCATCGCCGCTGGCCAACAAAACGCCCGCATTGTACTGACCGAATCGGTAATGTTGTGCGGCGGATAATCGATACCAATGCAATGCTTTCTGGCGATCCACCGCAACACCAATGCCTTGCTCGTAACATACACCCAGATTATTTTGCGCCACAGACTGCCCCTGTGCAGCGCTTAGGCGATACCAGTGCAATGCCTGTGATAGATCGACCCGCCCCAGCCTGCCGGACTGATACAGCCAGCCCAAGCTGGCTTGCGCATCGGCATGCCCGCCCTGCGCCAGTGGCAGCCAAAGATTTAGGGCTTGTTGATACTGACCAAAAAAATACGCGCTCTGACCGTCGCGATATTGTTTTTCCCAGCTTTCGTTGTCCAGACCAATGCTGCGACCTGCAATATCGCGGGAAACAATGGTTTTGCTCCAGTCGATGGGCTGTTTTTCTTCCAGCTCCAGAACGGATGACGATGTTGACTGGTTATTGGTGGGCTTGGGATTTAAAAACGGGGACGGCGGCAGCACCTCGTCCGAAGGTGTACCGGCCAGTGACGCAGTCATCGCCAAAGAAAATGCCAACAAGGGCAAGTGGAATAAACGCATCGGCACCGCAAAGTCGTTCAAGCACGGCACCGCTGCCCATCAGCGGTGCCCGGCGGGCAGTATACCCCAATCAGCTATCGCGACTCATCTGCTGTACCGAGTCGTCAGGCAAAGTAGTCCACCAGCCTGTCGGTACTTCGCACGACCGTCGACTCACGACCGGTCATGGACTCTTCCTCTCCTCCAGGCAGGATGGCACCCGCCAGACGTGAATCGCCATGGTTAAATCCTGCAAAACCGCCATGTTGTTGCTGGGCGAACTGCTGCTGTGTGGACACATTGACACTGCCCATTTGCAAGCCGCTGTCATTCAACAGTTCTCGCAGCCGTGGCAAGGCGGCTTCTATCGCCTCACGTACGTTTCCATGCTGGGCGGTGAAGGTAATGTTGGTCTGATCCTGGACCATGTTGATCCGCACTGCAATCTGTCCCAGTTCAGGTGGATTCAAGCGAATTTCCGCCTGCTGCAACTGACCACGCGCCAGGAAGCTGATCCTCTTGGCAAACTCATTCCCCCAAGTGGGATCGTCCACGCGACGATCCAGGGTCATGTGGCTGCCAGGTACTCCCGGCGGCGTCACTCCGGCCAAACCAGCGGGTCGCTGCAAATGTCCCAGTGCCGAAACCGAGCCAGCCGCAACCGGTGTCGTTACCGCCCCCTTGGCAGTTTCAGCCGTATTGCCCTGCAGGTTCAGTTGTTCAAAAATGGCCTCGGTATTTATCCGTTTTTCCATCATGTTCTCAGAGGCCACTTGAATCACTGCGCGCATTTTTTCGGAGTTCGCATGCTGCTGCGCCGTCTGCGCCAGACTGTCAGGATCGGCCTGCGGCAGAATCAGATCGTTCGCATCAGTCGCATCCTCACTGGCTGATTTTTGATTTGCCTCAGTCATCTCAATGCCCCCTTTATGCATCAACATGCGCTGCAATGCCTCCATATTGCCGCGCGATAAATCATTGCGCAGCAGTGCATCAAATTGCGCTGGTTGGTCTGCATTGTCTGCCAAAAACTGCTCTTTTTGATCTGCCGATAACGAGGCCCATTCAGCCGCCAATCTCTGCGCCTGTTGTTGGGCCTGCTGCCGCTGCTGTTGCAACATTTCGTGCACCGATCGCGCGGTGCTGGAGGCATTCGCCGCTGGCTGTTGCGACTCAGCATCCGCCTCAGTACCTGCCATCTGTTGCGCCGATTTCTGCACATCATTGGCCTTGGCCGCGCCCTGGGATTGTGCGGCATTCATCTCTTGCAGCTTTTGCTGCGCTTGCTCGGACAACGCCACGCCAACCTCTGTCACCTCAGTCTCTGTCGACGAAATCACTGTTTCCGTTTGTTCCGCCGCCACCGTGGTTTGAGCCGTTTCAGTCAGATCAACTGCCGCTACTTTTTTATCTTCTGTCGCCGCCGTGGCTGGGGGCGGGTTTTCCGTGACCGACGCCGCTTGTGCCGCAGTATCACTTTGCGCGGTGACGGTATCGGTCTCAGCCTGAACCGACGATTCCGCCGTGTCGGCTTGCGCCGTGGCATCAGTGCTACCTGCGTCACTGTTAGAGCTGCTGGTGCTGGACGCGGCCTGCGTATCTGTCGAAGCCTGCGCCTCGTTCGAAGTCACTTGTTTCTTGTCATCTCGCGTGGATGCGCTTGCCTGGGCTTCGTTATTGCTGCGCGACGATTCCGCCGCAGGACGATCCTGCGTTACACGCACCGGCTTGCTGCGCGATGACGCGGGCACCGGATCATTGGTGGGCTTGATGTCCTGTCTGGCCTGATCAAACAGCTGGTTGAAACTGCCATCCATACCGCTCGCTTTGGAATGACCCAGACCTTTTTTGATGGCGCCGGACAAGGCGGAATAATGAAGATTGTTGACAGAGGCATTGGCCATGCACATGAGCTCCAGTTCGGTAAACTATTGCTGAGTAATCAGCAATGCCTGTGCCACACCAAAACCACTCTGTAACCTATTGAATTTGCAGATAAGAATCTTGATAAGCCATATTTATTGGCTGGCTCCGGCTAGTCTTTGCCGCCTCGTTGCCGGGAGGAGCGGTCGTCAATATCCCTTTGCAGCTTCTTTTCGTCCTGCGCGTCTTCCTGTTGCCGATGATGCTGGGAAACCGCGTCAATGGCCTTGTTGCGATTGTGCTTGTTCATCCACAGTTTGCGTTTGTGCTCGTACTCCCGCCGCACCTGCTCAACCACGCGTTTTTGTTGCTCGATGGCTTTGGTGAGATTGCCCAAAAACGCCTGCATGTTTTGGTAGCGGCTGATGTTTAGCCCGCCACTGCTCTCCTGCACAATCTGCGCACTGTACTGCTGAAAATATAGCTGCAGGTCGTCCAGTTGTTTTTGGTGTGCCTGAAAACGTCGCTGACATTCGGCCAGCGCCTTGGCCATATCATCTTCCTGGGTTTTGGTGATTTTGCTGATTTGTTCCAGGCGCTTGGAGCGTTTCATCGCTTATCAGCCTTTGGCGGGAGCCGGTTGGGCTTTTTTCTGCGGCTGTTGTTGCTGCATAAAACCGAGCAGCACCTGCAAGCTGCTGGGGTAGTCGAACGCGTCATGCATGCTTTGTTGCAAAAACATCATCAATTGCGGATGCATGGCGATGGCTTCGTCAATGCGCGGATCACTGCCACGGGCATAGGCACCGACATTGATCAAATCCTGATTTTGCTGGTACGTGGAATAAATCTGCTTAAAACGCCGGGCACAGGCCTGGTGATCCTGACTGGTGATTTCTGCCATGACACGACTGATGGAGGCTTCGATATCAATCGCCGGATAGTGGCCAGCCTCGGCCAGACGGCGAGTTAAAACCACGTGGCCGTCCAAAATCGCCCGGGCGGCATCGGCAATTGGATCCTGTTGATCATCACCTTCAGCCAGTACGGTGTAAAACGCAGTAATTGACCCCTTGCCCTCATCGCCATTACCGGCGCGTTCCACCAATTGGGGCAATTTGGCAAATACCGACGGCGGATAACCGCGCGTCGCCGGCGGCTCGCCAATCGCCAGGGCGATCTCGCGCTGCGCCTGGGCATAGCGAGTCAGCGAATCCATCAGCAGCAGCACATTATTGCCCTGGTCGCGGAAATATTCCGCAATAGTTGTGGTAAGAGCAGCACCATGCAGACGGAGCAAAGGGGGACTGTCTGCGGGCGCCGCTACTACCACCGAACGCGATAAACCCTCTTCACCGAGGATGTTCTGGATAAATTCTTTGACCTCACGTCCCCGCTCGCCGATCAGACCGACCACGATCACATCGGCTTCGGTGAACTTGGTCATCATGCCCAGCAACACGCTCTTGCCCACGCCGGAACCGGCGAACAGGCCCATACGCTGGCCCCGTCCCACCGTGAGCAAGGCGTTGATGGATCGCACGCCCACGTCCAGCGGTTCGGAAATGGGTTTGCGTGACAGGGGATTAATGGTTTTGCCGTAAATGGGTCGGCGTTCCAGGGTAATGATCGGGCCTTTGCCGTCCAGCGGTTTGCCGGCACCATCCAGCACCCGCCCCAGCAGGGCATCGCCCACCGGCGCTTCGTAGACCCGTCCGGTAGGGATAACCCGTGCGTTGGGCAAAATCCCGCGCAGATCTCCGGTGGGCATCAGGTACAGTTTGTCGGCACCAAACCCCACCACCTCGGCCTCAACCTCGGTTTCGTCCTGGCCAACCACCCGGCAGCGGGCGCCGATGGGTGCCTGGCAACCGGTTGCCTCCATGGTCAAGCCGACCATTTGCACCAGTTTGCCTTCGACCGAGGTTACGGGAGCTTCCTTGGCGCGGTCGATGTACATTTGCAGCCGGCGTTGCCAGATCGAACTGCGATTGGCGCTTTCCTGCTCGCTCATGCGGACTCCACGCCGCCCTCAGGCTCGGCGGCGGGCTCGGCTTTGTCCTCGTTACGCTCACCACCCATGACCTGGGCAATGACCGCCGCCAAACGCGCCTCCACCGTCGCATCAATTCGCGATTGCTCGGTTTCGATGTTGCAGCCGCCGGGCGTCAAGGCAGGATCCTCGACCACGATCCAACGACGCTCATCGCCATTGCCCGCGCCCTCCAGGGCCATGCCTTCGCGCACAATGGCGGCATCTTCGGGATGCAGATAAACGCGGACGTTACGCGCCGAAATAGGCAGCACATTCACAGTCTTGCGAACCACGCCGATGATCTGGTTGGGATCGGCCTTGATTTCGCGGCGCACCACCTGACGAGCGACAGCCATCGCCAGTTGCGCCAGTTGTTCTTCCACCTGTACATCCAGCTCCAGCAAAGGTCGACTGAGCGCGTTCACCAGCGATTCCCAGCGCTCGGCCAGTGCCTGGACGTGTTCCTGGCCCTGCGACAGCCCGTCTTGCAGACCTTTTTGCAAGCCTTCCTGATAGCCCTGCTCCAGGCCCTGCGCATGCCCCTGCTCCATCCCTTGTTGCAGACCTTGCTGAAATCCCTGCTCCGCACCTTCCTGCCGGGCCTGTTCATGAAGCTGGGCCAATTCGTCGGCAGTGGGAATCGCTGCAGCAATGTCATCCGCCGCGACTTCGGCTTCGTCACCAATAAAATTAAACTCCCAAACCTTGAAGTCGACGCTGTCTTTGGGATGAACTTTTGATTTACGCATTAAACGAACTCTTCACCGCCAGCAGCAAGCATGATTTCGCCTGACTCTGCCATGCGTCTGGCCACGGCCACCACTGCTTTTTGCGCAGCTTCCACATCACTAACACGCACCGGCCCTTTGGCCTCCATGTCATCAAGTAGGATATCTGCTGCACGTTTGGACATATTTTTCAGCACCTTGTTTTTAACCGCCTCACTGGCACCCTTGAGCGCCACCACCAGTTCGTCGGTATTCAATTCACGCAGCAGGGTTTGCATACCACGGTCGTCCAAATCGGTCAGATTGTCGAATACAAACATGAGTTCTTCGATGGTTTCGGCCAGTTCGCCATCCACTTCCTTGATACTGTCGAGAATTTCGGTCTCGATCGCGCTGTCCATAAAGTTAAGAATGTTGGCCGCAGTTTTAACACCGCCAACACTGGAAGCCTTGACGCTGGAGTTACCCGCAAACTGTTTCTCCATGATCTCGTTCAGCTCCTGCAACGCCGCTGGCTGGATGCCGTCCAAGGTGGCAATACGCAACACCACGTCCACACGCACTGGTTCGGGGAACGCCGAGAGCACTTCTGCCGCCTGATCATGGTCCAGGAACGAGAGCACGATAGCAATAATCTGCGGATGTTCGTTGCGAATTACATCGGCAATGGAACGAGGGTCCATCCACTTGAAGGCTTCCAGACCTTTGATGTGTCCACCCATCAAAATCCGGTCGATCAGACCGCTGGCTTTGTCCTCACCCAGGGCTTTAACCAGCACGTTACGGATGTATTCGTCGGTGTCCATGCCCAGCGCGGTTGCCGTCTGGATGATGGTGTAGAACTCTTTGACCACCATGGTCACCTGAACCTTGGAAATGGTGCTCAGCGACGCCATGGCCATGCCGATGCGCTGCACTTCCTTGGGTTCCATGTGCTTCATAACCGACGCGGCTTCTTCTTCCCCCAAAGTCAACAGCAAAATCGCCGCGCGCTCGGTACCGGTCAAGCCGGTACTGGTGGCCATCATGTCTGGAATCGCCGGCATTCCTGGTTGTGCCATGATTATCTGCCCTCCGCGCCGTCATCGGTCATAACCCAAGTCTTGACCACCTGGGCCACCAGACGTGGGTCTTCCGTCACCGTCTTACGCAACACATCCAGCATTAGCTGATATTCCTCTTGGGTCAGGCCCATGGCCTCCCAATCCGCCGCACTCAAACCACTGGACAAGATACCCATGGATGCCGAGCCCTGCTTGACCGCCTGCAGCACCTGCGAACCTTCCTCCACGTCCAATGGAACTTCTTCCACTTCCTCTTCCTTGGGCTTGAGTTCGCGCAGTACGGGGCGAATCAGCATCATGATCAGGAACACCGCCAGCAGTATGCCTCCACCCTGTTTGAGCATTTCGAAGAACCAGGGCTGCTTCCAGAATGGCAGTTCTGGCGGCGGTGGCAATTCCTTGCCGGACATAAACGAGGCATTCATCACATTCAGGCTGTCGCCCCGCTGCAAACTGAAGCCAACGGCCTCTTTCACCAAATTGCTCAAGCGATCCAGTTCTTCAGGCGTCAGCGGTTCCCGATGGGTAGAGCCATCGCTGTTGATAATCATTTTATCGTCCACTACCACCGCGACGGACAGGCGTCTTACGCTGCCGGGTGCGCTCTGGGTATGACTGATTGTGCGATCCAGTTCATAGTTATAGGTGGAGCGTTTGCTGGAACGACTGGGCGGAGCGGCGGCACTGCCATCGGCATTGGCCTGTGGCAGGGTTTCCGGCGAATTAGCCGCACCTGGCGGGGTGTTGGTCAGTGCGCCAGGCACACCACCGACATCGCCGCCGCGAGACTGCTCCTCGATCACCTGCTCACTACGCACTGCGGGCAGATCGGGGTTGAAGCTTTCCTGGGTGCGCTCGACCGCCGAGTAATCAATCTCGGCATCCACCTGAGCACGCACGCCTTCAAAGCCAACGATGGGCATCAGAATGCGTTCAATCCGCTGAATGTAGTAATCTTCCATGCCGCGTTTGTAATCAAATTGCGCACTGGACATGGCCATTTGGCCGGGTAGCTTTTCCTTGGTCAGCATGTCGCCCAGTTGATTCACCACAGTGACTTTTTCAGCCTGTAGTTCAGGAATGCTGGACGCCACCAGATGCACAATCGCAGCGATCTGTGCATCGAGAAGTTTTTTGCCTGGGGTTAACGTCACCATGACCGAGGCGCTGGGCTCGCGCCGGTCACGCACAAACACCGATTGTTTGGGAATAGCCAAATGCACCCGCGCAGATTCCACACCTTCGATGTCAGCAATCGAACGCGCCAGCTCACCTTCCAACGCGCGATGATAACGGGCGTTTTCCATGAACTGGCTGGTACCGAAACCTTGATCCTTATCTAGGATTTCGTAGCCCTCCCCCTTTTTCCTGGGCAGACTCATGGTCGCGAGCTTCATCCGGATTTCATGGATTTGTTTTGGGTCAACCAGAATTTCGCCGGTCACTTCGTCCAGACGATAAGGAATGCCATCTTTGGCCAGCACTTCGGCAATCGCAGCAGCGTCGCCCGTTTCCAGTTTGCCGTACAGTAGTTTGTAATCATCGACCGACAAGGTCCACATCAGGATGGCAATAACCAGTACCAACGCAGCACTGATACCCACCAGCAGTTGTATCTGCTTGGGGCGCGGCAAAGTACCGAATTTTTCCTGCATTTCCAGCAGGTTTTGCATCCGCGAGCGATCGCCGCTACGACCAGCAGAAGTTGTGGGAAGCGTATTCGAAATAGTCTGCAGCTCTCCCCCAGCGGTTGCAGTCGCGGGCAAGTTCTGTGCTTCGGATGGATTATTAGTACCTGGCGTAGCCATGTTATTTGCCTTTTAGATCAGTTTGCACTACACCGACATGCTCATGATGGTTTTGTAGGCATCAATCAATTTATTGCGCACTTCCACCGTGGCGGTGAATGCCACGCCGGCCTTTTGCGATGCCACCATCACCTGCGGCAAATCAATGCCGGGCTCACCCATTTCAAATGCAGTTTTGAGTTTGTTGGACTCTTGCTGCAAACTGTTGACGTTACTCAGGGCGCCTTTAAGCAACTGCCCAAAATCCAGACGCTGGGTTTGTTCCACCCCGCCGATGTCCGCTGCATCCAAAGGCATCATCTGCGTCTTGCGCGACGCTTCTGCGGCCATTTTCTGCATGTCTGCCAGCATGCTGCTGGCGCTGATTTTGTTGGTCATCATACGTTCTCTCCTTCCGGTCCTTTAGTAATCACCGTAGGCACCGGGAACATCCAGTCCGGCCTCCCGCATACGGGCCAGTTTGTAGCGCAGCGTGCGCTGACTGATGCCCAGTCGCTCCGCTGCGGATTTGCGACTGCCACTGCTGTGTTTCAACGCTTCCAGAATCAAGTGGTATTCGCGATTCTTTAAATTGGCTCCCAATTCCGCACCCTGGGTCAGATCAACATCATCCTCGTCATCCAGCTCGGACATCGGCTCGTCGTCCATGGCCTGCATCGTAACCGGCGAGCTGTTCATCTTGCCGGGTTCAAACATGACGTGGTCAACATCGATCACACCATTGGTTTGCAAAATTAGTGCTCGTTGCGACACATTCTCCAGTTCACGCACATTTCCCGGCCAGGAATGTGACATCAGCTTGGCTTCGGCAGCCGCCGTCAAGGTGGGAACCGGGCGGGTCGCATCGGTGAAATGCCGCGTCAGCAGGTAACGCATCAGCGGAATAATGTCGCGGGGACGATCGCGCAAGGATGGCAAATGCACGGGAAAAACATTGAGTCGGTAATACAAGTCTTCGCGGAAACGTTTTTGCGCCACTTCCTTTTTCATGTCACGGTTGGTGGTGGCCACCACCCGCACGTCCAGCGGAATAACCTTGTTGCCGCCCAGGCGCTCCACTTCACGCTCCTGCAACACGCGCAACAATTTGGCCTGCAGCCCCATGTCCATTTCGGAAATTTCATCCAGCAACAAGGTGCCGCCATTGGCCAGTTCAAATTTACCCGGACTGGATTTATAGGCACCGGTAAACGCACCCTTCTCATAACCGAACAACATCGCTTCCAGCATATTTTCCGGAATGGCGGCACAATTGAGCGCGACAAACGGCCCCTTGGCTCGCGGTGATGAATTGTGAATCTGGCGGGCGAACACTTCCTTACCGGTACCACTTTCGCCGGAAATCAGCACCGTCGCATCCGAACCAGCAACCCGATTCACCAGCGCCAGCACTTCCTGGGTACGCGGATCTTCGGCAACAAGATTGGAACCAACCTCGTCGTCCAGCGGCATGTAGCGAGCCACCATGTTGACAATGACTTCTGCCTCAAACGGTTTCACCAGATAATCCACCGCACCATCCTGCATGGCCTCAACCGCTTTCTGGATAGTGCCGTAGGCAGTCATCAGCACCACGGGAATCTCCGGGTATTGCGCGCGAATTCGTTTTAACAACGTGTGGCCGTCCATGCCGTCCATCTGCACATCGGAAATGACAATGCGGACATCGTCATTTTCCAGCACATCCAGCGCCGCACCGCCGTTGGCAGCCTCGATAACGCGATAGCCACCCATTTTTAACGTATCACTCAGTGCCTCGCGCAAATCAGCATTGTCTTCGACGATCAGTACGCTGGATTGGCTCATGTTTCTCTCCCTTACTTGGACGCGGCTTGTGACTGCGCTTCGCGCTGTTCGCGATGAATCGGTAAACGAATAATGAACGTACTGCCTGCGGCAGACGTTGATTCCAGCCACATGCTACCGCCATGGCCTTGCACCACCGCCTGTGCGATTGCCAGGCCCAGCCCGGTTCCTTGCGCACGCGTGGTGAAATAGGGTTCAAAAATTTTATTGACGTTTTCGGCAGGAATGCCAGGACCATTGTCGGTAAACACAAAGTCGATCGATGCCATGCCGCTATGCTGATCCGCTGAACGAATCACCACCGAAATTTGCGCATCATTGGCAATCACCTGTATTGCGTTATCCACCAGGTTTTGCATAACCGAAAGCATGGCATCGACGTTGACATACAGCGTGCAATCGTCCGCCTGATTGTCGATTTGCAGCGTGGCCTCGTCACTTTCTACCCGTGATTCGGCGTTGCGTTTAAACGCATCGATCAGTTCATGCAGCGACATCAATTTGCGGTTATCACCGCTGCCCCGTGTGAAAGCCAGCATGTCCTCCACCACTTTTTCGAGATGCTTTAAGCGGTTCATGGCTTTGTTGGCGAATTTTTTTTGCGCCACGTCATCCAGGTTACCTTTGGCCAATTGCGAGGTGTACAGCAACGCTGCAGACAAGGGAGTGCGAATTTGGTGAGCCAGTCGCGCAGTCATATCGCCCATGGCGGACAGGCGCTTATAGCGATCCAGCGCCGTCAACAGCGCGCGGGTTTCGGTGACATCGTGGAGGTGAAAAATCTGGCCGGGCTCAGTACCAAGCGGACCGGTGGCAATACTGACCACGCGACCGCTGGTCAGCAACACTTCGCTACCTTGGGAACTGGAGGTGAATGCGCGTTGAATCACATCGCGCCACAATTGGCCCTGCAGGGGCTCACCCAGCAACTCAACGGCGACCGGATTACATTCAGCCACCACACCACGACCATCAATGACCACCACCCCGGCAGGCAAGGCTGACAGGACATTGGATAAACGGCTGGCCAGTCGTTCCTTTTCCTGAAGCTGTTCCAGGCGCTGATTATTGGCATCGATCAACTCCTGGTTGAGCTTGCCAATACGCTGTTCCAGGGTGCGGTAAGACTCGGTGAGATGTTGTGAAAAATCGTGGAAGATTTGAAAGGCATCTTCCAGACTTTTTTGCACATCGCTCGAGGCTGTGTTTTTAACCACGCATTGCTCCGCAAGGGTAGGTTTTCAATAACACAGCCCCGAGCAATATTTACGCCAGGACTTTAAATCTTTTTATTTCAAATAGTTACATCGCAAAGCACGAAACAAGTCAAACTCTTGACTCATCCAGCGCCCGCTGCAAGCCATACTTGCGCAACTTTTCAACCAGGGTGGTACGACGCATTTTCAGCCGCTTGGCCGCATGTGCCACCACGCCATCGGCATCTTCCAACGCCTGTTTGATCAGGTTGTACTCCAACGAACTCAGGTGCTCTTTCAGATCCAGACCTTCACGTGGCAAACGCGGCGAAGACAGCGGCTGGGCAAACAGCGACTCTTTCAGCTCGTTCAGCAAATCCGATTCCGGGGTGCGCGGCAGATTTCTCAACTGCACCCGCTCGATCACCTCGTCGTCATCCAGATCCATGTCAATATCATCCAACGGCACAACGACTTTGCTCACCGGGCGAAATTTTTCAGGCAGGTCGTTCACGTCCACCACGCCGTACGGATGCATGATAACCAGGCGCTCAATCAGGTTAGCCAGTTCACGCACGTTGCCCGGCCAGCGGTATTGGGTCAACGCCATCACCGCCGCAGGGGTCAAACGCACCGAGCCACGCTTTTCCGCTTCCATACGCGTAATCAGCTCATTGATCAGCAAAGGAATATCTTCCAAACGCTCGCGCAAGGGCGGCATCTCGATGGGGAACACGTTCAGGCGGTAGTACAAATCCTCACGGAATTTGCCATCCTCGATCAAACGCTCCAGATTACGGTGGGTTGCAGCCACGATGCGCACGTCGGCCACCATGCTCTTGTTGCTGCCCACGCGTTCAAACGTACGCTCCTGCAACACGCGCAACAATTTAACCTGCATGTGCAGGCTCATGTCGCCGATTTCGTCCAAAAACAGCGTACCGCCTTCGGCCAGCTCAAAGCGACCTTCGCGCGCATTGATTGCACCGGTGAACGCGCCTTTTTCATGGCCAAACAGTTCACTTTCCAGCAGGTCCGAGGGAATCGCACCACAGTTCACTGGCACGAAAGGCTTGTTTCGACGGGATGAGTTGTAATGCAGATTACGCGCAACCACTTCTTTACCCGTTCCTGATTCACCCAGAATCAGCACAGTGGCATCAGAGTCCGCCACCTGAGTCATCAAGTCACGAATGGTGCGCACTGCACGGCTGCTGCCCACCAGGCTGCGGAACAACTCAGGAGAGGAAGCTGTCTGCGCACCTTCGGTGTTGCTGGCGCGATAAACCAGAGCACGATGCAGAGTATCATTCAGCGCATTGTACTTCAGCGGAACCGTCAGCGTTTCAAAGCACTCAGCCTGCAGACTCATCTCCTCTTCGGACATATTCTTCGGAATACGCTTGTTTTTGTCCGCCAGACGAATGATCGGCAACACTTCGTCAAGTTCGCGAATACCGTTAAATACTTTGCGTGTCGTGGCGTCATCACCACATTCACCGAGTAAAACTACACCGATGTTGTTGGACTGCGTCAACGTCTCTTTCCAGTGGCGGCAATCCGTGATTCTCGCCTCCTGGTCCGCAAATTCCAGAATACCTTTATATACTTGTCGCTTCTGACTGTCGTCCTCGACCACTAAAATGGAAGTCTCATTATTTCGCGACATACTCTCCCTCATCGTAAGTTGAAAGTTCGGTGTATACGGCCAGGTTTTGCCGGAACGGCCACCGTCTGCACGATGGCTCTATTTCTGTTCACTAAGTAAAACATTAAACCCTTGCAATGTCAAAATGCCGGCACAACTTTTTTTCGCGGCTAAACCGTTGAAACGACAAGCGTCTTGAAAGTCACTGGCAAAAATAATAGCGCCATGAATATCTCACCACAAAATATTGGCCCGGTTGCTGCAGTTATAAAACCAGGCCATAGAAGCCTAGAGGACGTTGGAGCATAACAATAACAACACTCTAACACATTGTTAAATAAAGAATTAAAGGTGCAGGAAAATGATGACCGCTAAATTCACCCAAGAAGAGAGCAACGCATTCCAAAACTTGGTTCCCGTTCGATTCAGCATCAACGAGGACGATCCCCTGGAGTTGGTGCAATTCACCGCCCTGTTGATGGCCCACCTGGAAACCCCGCAAGAAATCACATTTGCATTGGTGGAATTTACCGAACCGGAAATCTTGGAGCACATCAGCAAACAGCCACAGAACTTTTACCTGGTTGGTCTGATTTGGCTCAACGCCGTCAAGCATCTCATCAAGAAATATCCCGCATCCGCCTTCCCCTACGAGATGCTTAATCTGCCGCTGATGTTCCAGGAGTGGAACTGGCAGTACGATTTAACCGCTGAGTGGAAGGAAATTTACCAGACACTACTGGCCCGTGCCGAAGAACTGCCACCCAGCATAGAAGAGCACGTCCACTTGGCCGTTCAACTGTTCTGCATTGAGTCCATTTTTAGGAAAGACACGCCCTCTCCGTTTGAGGCCATGACCCAGCGCCTGCAATCTGCGTTGCCAGCCCGCCATTGCAACGAAGCCCTGATTTCCATGGGGATGATTTTGGGTCGCAACGGCTGGTTGTCCGGCTACTAACATAGCAAAAATAGTCCGTTTTACACACACCTGCACTGTGCAACCGCCCCTTAGGGGGCGGCTTTTTAAAGCAAAATCAGCCCCCTGCCGTTAACCGCCTATATCGTTTGGGCGTTTTATCATGATGACACAACAACCGCATGGCAACGGGGGGATGCCCCATGATCCATCGCACTTAAATCAACTGCTGCAAAAGGGCATTGACGCCCATCGCCAGCATCGGCTTGATGACGCCCGTAAAATATACGAACTCATTCTGCAGATGAATCCCAGCCATCCCCAGGCAGCCCACTATCTGGGACTGATTGAACGAGAGCAAAACCAGCTCAGCCACGCCTGCGAACTGTTCGAAATTGCCCTGACTGGCACCCCGGACGATGCGGCCCTGCATTACAATCTGGCACTCACCCAACAACAACTCGGCCATCGCGAATCGGCCATCAAACACTACCATCGTGCAACAACGCTGCAACCCAATTTCCCCCAAGCCTATAATAATTTGGGCGTCATTCTGCAAGAATGCGGTCTGCAAGAAGAAGCGGCCAAACAATTTCGCACTGCCTTAAAATACGATCCCAGACGGGCAGAAACCTATTTCAATCTGTCGCGAAGTATCCGTTACCATGAAGAAAATGATGACATAGTTCGCATACAAGGATTGCTTAAACAAAATCAATTAAGCCAAAGCGAGACATCCAAGCTGCACTTTGCTTTGGGAAAAATTTTTGATGATTTGAAAAAATACGACATTGCCTTTGAGCATTACCGACAAGCCAATTTGCACAGCCCGGCCTATTTTGACCCTGACACATTTCGCGGTTTCATTGATGACTTGTGTGCCACTTTCAGCAAAGATTTTTTTGAGCACCATCGCTACTTTGGCAACAGTGATCGACGCCCAACTTTTATTGTCGGCATACCACGCTCGGGTACCACCCTGGTAGAACAAATACTTTCCAGCCACTCCAAGATCTACGGCGCTGGCGAGCTGGATTATTTCAATACCATTGCCGCAGCCATTCCTCGCATCACAGGAACGTCGAGCCTCAGGGAAGCCTACGCCCAATTTGATCGGAATCTGAGCTATCAAATCGCCAGGAACTACATCCACAACATAAACCAGCTTGCGCCATCTGCTGAAATTTTTATCGACAAGGCACCGCTTAATTTTCTGCATCTTGGCTTAATAACCCTAGTATTCCCAAAGGCTCGCATTATTCATGTAAAACGGGACCCTGTAGATACCTGCCTATCGTGTTATTTCCAAAACTTCAATGAACAACATGCCTATGCCGCTGATTTAAACTCACTGGCGAGTGTCTATGAGCAATACCAAAAATTACAACAGCACTGGCAGCAGCATCTGCCAAACACCATATACACCGTAGAGTATGAAAATCTGGTCGGCGACACCGAATTGGAAAGCAGGAAGCTTATTCAGTTCCTTGAACTCGACTGGGAAAGCAACTGCCTGGACTATCACCGCCAATTGCGCCGTGTTTCCACCGCCAGCAGTTGGCAAGCCAGACAACCTGTCTACAAACGCTCGGTCGCTAGATGGCGTCATTATGAAAAACACCTCCAGCCGTTAATGCATCTGAGGAAGTAGTCCTGGCACCTGGCTTGCAGCCACACTGCCATGGCCACACATCAACAACTCGCATCCTATTTTCAACAAGCCATACAGCTGCATCAGGCCGGACAATGGCAGCAGGCTGAACAGCAATATAAAAAAATCCTGCAATACATTCCATCGCATCCTGACACTCTGCACTACCTTGGTTTGTTAAAACACCAGACGGGAGATTCGCGTCAGGCACTCAAACTAATGCTGCGCGCCAAACAGCAAAGCCCCAATGACGGTGAACTGTGGTTCAACCTGGGCGTCGTGCATCAGGCGCTGATGGAAATCAACGAGGCCATGGCGGCCTATAAAAAAAGCAGCACACTGCAACCACAGCACGCCATGAGTTTCAACAATCTGGCCAGCTGCTATCAGCGTCTGCACGACATACAGCAAGCAGAAAATTTATTTCGCCACGCCCTGACCCTGGACCCCAATTGTCTGGAAGCAAAAAACAATCTGGCCAATTTGCACAAAGACAAGGGACAACTGGGTTTGGCCGAACAGTTATATCTCGAAATCCTGCAGCGCGTACCAACCAATGCCGATGCCATGAACAATCTGGCCCTGGTTTATCAGCGACGCGGTGAGGCCGGAAAGGCCCATGCGCTTTACAGCCAGGCACTCGCTAACAATCAAAACTTAAACAGCGCACGCTGTGGCTTGTTAATGAATTTACATTACCTGGAAGCCATCTCTGCCGACGAAATATTTCAGCGGCATCAGCAATTGTCAGCCCACTTTGAAATGGCCAAGCAATTTCCCAGTCGGCAGATAGATGCACGGGGACGGAGGTTGCGCATCGCCTATCTCTCGGCAGATTTTCGCACCCATTCTGTGGCGTATTTCATTCTTCCCATCCTTGAACAGCATGATCGAAGCCGCATGGAAATTTTTGCCTATGCCAATCACGGCAAAGACGATACTGTGAGCGAAAAAATCCGTCAGCGCGTGGAGCACTGGCGTCCTATTGCACAACTGGATGATGATAAAGTTGCGCAGTTGATTGCTGAAGATGGCATCGATATTTTAGTCGACTTGGGTGGACACACCGCCAACAACCGCATTCCGTTACTGGCGCGCAAGCCGGCGCCAATCCAGGTCAACTACCTGGGCTATCCGGACACTACCGGTCTGACACGCATGGATTATCGTCTGGTGGATGAGTGGACTGATCCGACATCAGCACCATTGCACGCCAGCGAAACACTGGTGAGATTGCCGCAAGGATTTCTCTGCTATCAACCGCCCGGCGATTTCCCTGACGTCTCGCCTCCCCCATTTTTGCAGAATGGGTATATTACCTTTGGCACATTTAACAACACTGCCAAAATCTCCCGCAGACAAATCCACCAATGGGCGCAACTGCTGAATACAGTTCCACACAGCCGCCTGTTGCTGAAGTCCTCTGCGTTTCATGACACCATCATGCGTGAATCACTGACCCATGCCTTTGCCGAACATCATGTCAACGATGATCGATTGATTTTGCAGGGACATACCTCATCCACCGCCGAACATCTGGAAACCTACGGGCAAATGGATATTGCGCTGGATACCTTTCCCTACAATGGCACAACTACCACCTGTGAAGCACTGTGGATGGGCGTACCTGTGATTACGTTAGCGGGGGATAGACACTGCTCACGCGTAGGCTTCAGCCTGCTACATCAGGTTGGACTTGGGGAATTGGTGGCCACGGATGAAAACCAGTACCTGACCATTGCCTCGACCTTGGCAAAAGACAGCACAAAGCTGACAGCCATACGTCAAACATTACGCCAACAAATGCAGAACAGCCCTTTGATGAACGCCAAAGGTTTTACATCCGCATTGGAGAATACATACGAGGAAATGATAAAAGCAAAAGAGGATTAACGACCGTAGGCAGCCACGGCCTGGCGACCACGACCAATGTCTTGACTTTGCGCCGACAGCGATTTGATTTGTTTATTACCCAAATCGACAATCAGCAAATTTGTAGCCTGTATCTGGCTAACCAAATCCGCCGCATGAGATATTGTTTCAGGTTCGGAGGGTAGATCACCGTGATTTTGCAACAGCGTTACGCGTTCAATCTCAAGCAAGGCAACTTTGTCCCACTCATCCTGCGTTGCATGCTCAAGCATGGATTGTGTCAACACCAGCACCTGCTGCATGACATCACAATACACGCACACTAGCTTGTCATCATTCATGCCGGTTTACTCTGTCGCCACAGGATTATCAGTCGGCTTGCCGCTTTGCGCCTGTCCGACTTCATCCCAGGCCGTTTTAATATTTTTCAACAACCCTGCCACTTCATCCAGCATGGCAACATCGTTTTGCAAATTGGCCTCAACCAGGCGTCGCTGCATATAGTCATACAGCGCTTCAAGATTAGCTGCTATCTCGCCACCTTTTTCAAAGTCCAAACTGGCGCGCAAGCCTTCGATGATGGAAATAGACCAGCTAATATAACTGCCTTTTTCCTTGATTTCTTTGCGCGTCATATGTCCCTTGGCAATGGCGATCTTATCCAGAGCACCCTCCATGAGCATTTGGATCAAACGATGAGAGCTAACTTCTGTAGCATCCAGCTTGGCGCTCATCTTGCCGTACTGTTTGAGCGCATTTTGCGCATTTACAGGATTCATGCAACCTCTCCTCTATACGATACAGTTTTACGGCAACGATCAGGATGCCGATAACAGACTGTTATCTCTGTTTATTCAAGTTCGCCAGTTGCTGAAACTGACCGGATAGATACGTACTGGTACCATTTAGCTGAGCTACCAACGAATCCATCGCTCCAAATTTCTTTAACAGACTCGCCTGCATTGATTCAAGGCGAGTAGACAATGTCTTCCGATCCTCATTAATGTCGTCAATCTGGGATCGATATGACTTAGTTTTAGCATTTAGCGTGCCATTCGTTAGCAATGCATCATCAAGGAACTTGTTCAATTCTTTAATGACTCCGACATGCGGTGTTGTCGCGCGCACATAGACAGAACTCGTGCCGGTGTACTGAATTTCCACACCAGCATACGTGCCGCTACCGGTCAAAACCTGTCCCGCCCCCGTAGCCGCAAACGTAGTTCCTGCCAACCCTTGCCCCTGAGTTGAAACTCCACCGGCACCGCCCAAGCCAATATCTGCGGCCAGCGTTCCGGTGGTGGAAACCACGGTGACATTAGAGGTTGCGCCAAAACTCGTCGAATAAAACTCCAATTTGTTACTGGTGCTGTTGTAGCTGACCTTCACATTTTTACCAACAGAATCGACTGTCAGACGTGTCTGGATAGCAGCAGCCAATGCATCACCATCAGCATAAGCACTGGCGGGAATGGTAATTGTGCCAGTGTTACTACCATTCACATTCAACACAAATTGATTATTACCTGAAGTCACCGTCGTGGTACTCAACGCGGCGGCAATATAATTCCCCTGGGTTGAGTTACCACCCAATGTTCCGGCAATATCTTTCCCGGCTGTTGCCACACCCGCAGCGCCACCCACACCAGTGTCCGCAGCAAATGTTCCGCTGGTGGATGACACTGTCACCGCAGATGTGCTGCCATAGTTTTTATTGGTGAACTCCAATTTATTGGTGGAAGCGTTATAGCTAACTAACACATCTTTGCCAACGGAATCTGCATTGAGCTGGGTCTGAATTTCAGTCGCCAGTGTTGAACCGCTATATACTCCGGCTGCGACAGTAATCGTTCCCGTGGCAACACCGTTAACGTTCAAAACAAAACTGTCATTACCCGCACTAATCGTACTGTTGGCTAATACATCGGCAACGTACGTGCCCTGGGTTGCCGCCTGGGTAATATTGATTGGAATCGATCCCGCATCCATGCCCGAAGGTAATTTGTTGTAACTCACACTAGAACCGCCGGGTTTTGAATATCCCCCGGCAAAAACCATTCGCACATCTTCCAGATTTGCACTCAGCGCCTTATCAAGTTTGGCAGAATCAAGCTGCAATGAACCATCACGCTGGGTGGTAATACCCAAGCTCGCCAACGAATTGTAGGCACCTGTCTGCGAACCGAATGCTTGCCCCATAATTCGGCGAATACCGCTTTCGATATTGCGCACCGCCGAGTCGCCCAAAAACACGCCTCGATCACCTGTTTCCGCATTATAAAATGACAGCTGTTTTAGCGTGCCGACCAAGCCATTAAATGAGTCAACGAATTTTTGCACACCCGAAGTAATTGCGGTGGTATCAGCCGCAACAGATAACACACCCTTGGTACCCACCTGAGCACTTTTCAGGTTGATCGTCACATCTTTGATCACGTCGGTAACAACGTTGGTTGCGCTATGAACGATCAGTCCATCAATCGCAATTTCCGCATCTTGCGCCAGCGTGTTTTCATCCAAATTCATTGCAAAACCAGCGCTGCCGGTATCTTTGTCAAACGCCAGCATGGAAAGGCCAGAGGAATCGGTATTATTGCCATCATTGTCCACGGTGCTGATGCGCATTGCATTGGCAGCCCCGGTGCTGGAGGTCAAGCTCAAACGGTAATTACTGCCGTCATAGATAATGTTCGCGTTAACGCCGACATTGGCTTTATTAATCGCATCGCGGATTCCGGAGATACTGCCGTCGGTAATATTTATCGTTTTTGCAGTTTTGCTTGGGTTCGCAGTGAACGTCGGCGGCGCAGCGGCATTATCCCAGGTGCCAAAATCGATGGTGATGCTGCCTGTACCAATTTGACTGCCAAGACTGGTTAACCCAGTGCCGGCTTTGGTGGCCACAGAGTGGGCCTGAGCCAGCTTGGATACTTCAAGCGAATAATTTCCTACTGCGGCACCCTTGGCGGCAGAGGCGCTGAAAATCGCACTTTGCGATGACGATGCTTTGATAGAGGTAAATGATGATGCGTATTTAAGCGCACTGAAAGACATCTGAAAATCGGACAACGCACCTTTCAGTGTACCCAACGAAGTCAACTTCGCCTGAATATCAGCTTCCTTACGATTGTAGCGATTGGTTTTAGGCGCGCCTTCAGCAGAAATTAGTCTATCAACCAAACCACCTACATCGATCCCCGAACCTACGCCAACAGATGAAATACCCATAATCAGTCACCTCTACTCAGACCGATTGACCGCACCATTGCTGCGCGTAAATCCGTCTTTATTTCAAATTCCCACTCATTGCTACCTAATATCTCAGCAATGTAGATGCCAATTATGCTATTTCCTGGAATATCCCGCCCTGGCTGTCTTTTAGACGCTTGGCCAATGCAACCGCTTCTTCAGAAGGAATCTGGCGTATTACTGTATCGGTTTCCTGATCGATAACCTTCACTAAGGTTTGACCAGTAACCTCTTCAATACTGAATTCCAGATTCAGTTTCTGGGAACGTGCATAATCTGCCATCCTCGCCACCGACTCTTCCAGGACAGCAGCTTGCTTCTGCTTGTCTTGCGCGTCTGTCGGATTCGACTTGACCATCGTGTCCTGAACCACTGGTTTAGCGTCCATATTCACCGAGGGCTGATGATTCGCTGCCGTCGTTGATGAACTTGCCTGGGGCGTTTTCAACAACACGGCCTGCTGTAATTTAATTTCGTTAGCCATACCTGCACCCATCCTTTACGTAAAAAAGGGGGAGAGGCCACAGGCCTCCCCCCCCCTCTTATTATTTTTTAATTATCTAAGCAAACTCAACACGTTTTGTGGTATCTGGTTGGCCTGGGCCAACATCGCAGTACCAGCTTGTTGCAGAATCTGTGAACGTGTCAACTCTGAGGTTTCAACCGCAAAGTCGGCGTCACGGATCCGCGAACGTGCACCACTCAAGTTCTCAACGCTGGTCTCAAGGTTGCGGATGGTTGCTTCGAATCGAGATTGCAACGCACCGAACTTCGCACGCTGAGAGCTTACCTGAGCTAGGGCCGCATCTACGGTGACCAGAGCTTCGTTAGCACCCTCTACAGAGCTGATATCCATCAAACCAACTTCGTTCAGAGAAGATGCCTGAGCAACCAACGTCAGTACCTGCTGGCTCGCACCACCCACTGCAGTAAACGACTTGTTGGAGTTGAAAGTTACCTGACCAGTAGTCACGGCAGTCTCTGCGAGAGAGTTAGCTGCCAGTGTTACCGAACCGGGAGTGGTTGGATCAGTCGAGGTAACAACCACGCCACCTGAGTTAGCAAATGTTGTATCAGTTACGGTAATGTTTGTGCCTTCATAGTTGGTCAGTGTAATACCCTTACCATCAGCGTCAACAGTAGCCACAACACCTGTGGTAGCAGAATGGTCATTAAAGGCTGTTACTGCGGCAGACAAAGACTCAACACCAGTCATAGCGTTCAGGCTGAAGCCGATAGTCTTTGCAGTCACGTTATCAGATTGAATCGTCAACTGATACGAACCTGCAGAAGTGAAAGACAGCTTGGTTTCGGTGATTGCAGTTGCAGTAACACCGGTATCGTCTTTCACCAGATTGACGTTTTGCGCAATGACTTTAGCGCTATCACCAGCGGTAACAACCACGTTGCTGGTACCTTCAGAGCCAGATACAAACACCGCAGAGTTTACCGAATAGCGACTTACAGAACCAACACTGGAACCAAAGCCAGAGATCTGGTAGTTACCATACTGGTCAGTTTTGAAGTTGTTAGTTGTAGCCACAATTACTTGGTTAGCATTCGCGCCAACCTGGAACAAAGAAGTTGTGTTGCTACCATCAAGCAGTTTGGTACCGTTAAACTCAGTAGTTTTTGCGATACGATTCAATTCTGCGCTCAGCTGAGACACCTCAGCCTGCAGTGCTTGACGATCAGAGTTGGAGTTAGTGGCGTTAGCAGACTGTACAGCCAGCTCACGCACACGCTGCAGGATGTTACCTGCTTCTTGCAAAGCGCCTTCAGCTACCTGAGACAGTGAAATACCGTCGTTGGCGTTACGCGCAGCAACGGTCAGACCACGAATCTGGGAAGTGAAACGCTCAGAAATCGCCAAACCTGCCGCGTCATCTTTGGCGCTGTTGATGCGCAAACCAGAAGACAAACGCTGCAAGGAAGTACCCAGTGTGCTCTGAGATTTATTCAGATTACGCTGGGAGTTCAAAGACATCATATTGGTATTAATAATTTGAGGCATGATTGCTTCTCCTCATTGTAGGGTGAACCCGGTCGGGCCTGACCCTAAGACGCTACTTAGCGGATATACGCATCTAGTGCATATTCACCGCTCCCAGCTAGGTTATCGTTCCCTGAAGATCAATCTTGAATAAACCTGAGAACTTTTTTGCCGTAGCGGCAAATCATTGCCTCCTACCCACAAAAACAAATAACGCATTGTTTAATATTGTTTTTTCAAAGAAGAGCAATAGTTAAAAACATAAAAAAATGGCCGTTTCGGCCATTTTTATGCGTTAGTATGTGATCCAAATCACTCTGTTACTGTAGTGGTCAACTAATTCCGGACAGTCGTTTAAGTTTTTCTTCTTTCGCCGCAGGCGAAAGGCCATCATTAGCCGCATGAGGACGCCGCTGGTTATAGTGCGCCATCAGGTACCAACCAATATCC
>Ga0224510_10000363_pt1 | contig 36388 bp, 14 predicted proteins | sample SF_May12_sed_USG_FD_170161 | JGI IMG/M metagenome (GOLD analysis project Ga0224510, IMG submission 170161) | Sediment microbial communities from San Francisco Bay, California, United States - SF_May12_sed_USGS_4_1 | ecosystem: Environmental > Aquatic > Marine > Sediment | place: USA: California... | reverse complement strand
CGGATTCCACCCTGGCCGAAATAGAGGGCTACATCGACTGGCTGTCGCGCGACGGCTCATAGCCGGGGAGTCGTCAGTTCTGCGGAATCACGTTCTGGCGCTGCAGCTCCGGCACCAGCTGGCCGGCCACTTCTTCGCGCAGCTTGTCCACCGACGTCGGGTCGATCTCCACCGTGCTTCCCGTCCACACGAACCTGCCACCGTCGAGCGCGCTCCACACGTCGATCTGGTAGCGGCCCTTCTTTTCCTTGTCCGGGGGCGGCGAGCCGAGCATCACCGTCTGGTAGTACGAGTGGTACCAGCCGCTCCAGTAGTCCTGCCGCGACATCGTGGTCTGCTTGTCGTAGCCGCCGCCGAAGTTCCCGGTCTGGGTGACCGCGAGGCGGTGCGTCACCACCGCGCCGTTCATGTCGTCGCGGTCGATCACCACCCGCACCTGCTGGCTGTCGGGCAGCGACGTGGGGAATACCTGGTACGACGGCGTGGCCAGGACGCCGCGCGCCTGGAACTCCGCGGCGATGGCCTGTTCCCACATGCGGCGCAGGTCTTCGTTGCGCTCCACCGCCACCACGATCACGTTGGTGAGCGGCTGGCTGGGATAGTTGGGATCCCGGTACAGGTTGGTGAGATTGGTCTTGGAACAACCGCCGAGAACGACGGCGGCAAGAACGGCGAGCAACAAGAGACGAGTCGGGACGTTCATAGTGGTTCCTCCTGAACGCCCCGACTCTAGGACGAATGTGCCCCGGCGTGCAAGTACGGCTTATTTGAGCAGCACCATCTTGTAGGCCTTCGTTCCGGCGGGGTGATCCACGCGCACAAAGTACACCCCCGAACTCATGGTCCGGCCCGCGCCGTCGCGCCCATCCCAGCGCTCGGTGTAGGCGCCGGCGTCCTGGTCCGCGTCAACGAGGGTCGCGACCCGCGCCCCGCGCGCGTCGTAAACCGCCACCGTCACACGACCCCGCGCGGGAAGCGTATAGCGCACGGTCGTGGACGGGTTGAAGGGGTTGGGGTACGCGGAGACGGAAAGAACGTAGTCCTTCGGCGTTCCGCCCACCCCGGAGGCGGTATTGATCATGGCCGCCGCGCCCTCGTTGCCGGAAAAGTCGGTGGCGGTGACGAAGTAGAACACGCAGCCCGCGGCCGTGATGTCCATCGTGGGCGCCACGCAGTAGTCCACCACGGTTGCCGCTCCGAACACCTGCGTGTTGGCGCCGTACACGGTGAAGTAGTCGAAGTCCTCGGCGCGGGACTCGTCCCAGGTCAGCGTGCCGGTGTTGTACGCGAGCCCAGCGGGCACACCCGGGGCGAGGTTGTCGATGGAGTAGCCGCTATCCGGCGCGGAGTCGTAGAAGGTTCCTGCCGCCGCGGCCGCCGCACGCACGAAGAACGTGGAGTAATAGTCTCCCAGGCTGATGGTGGAGTCGCCGATGGTGGGGGCGTCGATGCCGTAGGAAGGTTCGGCGTGGGCCGGCACCGACCCCACGAACGTCCAGCCGTCCGCGCGCAGACTGCGATCATGCGGCCCCCATTGAAACGCCGGCGCCGGATCGTCGCGGCGGTACAATTCGTAGCTCACAATCGACGTGGAGGAAAAGGCAACGTCGAAGCCGGAGCGCACAAAGCGAACCTTCACAAGCCGCCCCTGGTCGTTGCCGATGTCTTCGATCGACGAGATGAACGGCGCGGCCGGTTCGGGGCCGTAGCGCGCCACGAAGATATCGCTGCTTCCGGCGCTAGTCAGAACGCCCCCGCCGAAGTCCACCGCGCCCTGAAACATGCCCGTCGTGTGCACCTTGCCGACACCAGACAGGGCCACGCCGAGTCCGTAGTCGTAGCCGGTGCTGCCGAAGGAGGTGCTCCACTGATGCGCGCCCGAGGATGTGAAGCGGGCGAGAAAAACATCCGCATACCCCGCGCTGGCCAGGTCATCACCGCCAAAGTTGGTAATGTCCCAGAAATAGCCGGTCAGCAGAATACCCCCGTACGGATCGCACACGAGTGAGTGCGCCTCATCCACCGACGATCCGCCGAGGCCCTGGCTCCATTGATGCACACCCGCGCCGTTGAACCCGGCGAAGAAGATGTCTCCGCCCCCGTTGTCCCAGATGGCTCCACCCCCCAGGTCGATGGAAGTCTGAAAGCTGCCCGCCACGACGACGTTGTTGTCTCCATCGGTGGCAACCGCGGTACCGATATCGTCCCCGGTGTTGCCAAAGCGCTGGCTCCATTGGTGCGAGGTCGCGGTGTACTTGGCAACGAACGCGTCGTAGCCGCTGCTCACCAGGCCGCCGCCACCAAAGTCAACCGTACCGGCAAAGATGCCGGTGACGATGATATCCCCGGCCGAATCCATGGCGAGTGCTTCGGCACGGTCGCTCGCCGTTCCGCCAAAGGACTGAGCCCAGTGGGGGGAACCGCTGGCGCTGTAGCGCGCCACAAAGATGTCCTGGCCGCCGGCGCTGTAAAGCGAACTGGTGTTCCCAAACTGGACCGCGCCCTCGAAGGCGCCGGCCATGATCGCGCCCCCGCTGATGTCCGCCACCAGGGCCAGCCCTTCGTCCCAGCCGGTGCTGCCAAAGCGTTTGCTCCAGTTATGGCCTCCCGTGGGACCGAACCTGGCGAGAAAGATGTCCGGACCGCCGGCGCTGATGAGCGCCCCGCCGCCAAAGTTGATCGTATTCTCGAAACGGCCGGTGACGAGTACATAGCCGGCGGGGTCAACCGCCACCGCGGTGGCTTCGTCGTATCCCGTCCCGCCGAAGCTCTTGCTCCACTGGTGCGCTCCGCCCGGGCCGAACTGGGCGAGAAAGATGTCGCGGTCTCCCGCGCTGGTGAGATTGCCGCCGCCCAGGTTCATGGTGCCCTGGAACGACCCCGCGATAATGACGTTGCCGTCGGCATCCACGGCGATCGACGTACCCTGGTCCCAGGACGTGCCGCCGAAGCCGTGGCTCCAGAGGTGCACGGGTTGCTGTGCCATTGCCGGGGTGATGCCCAGGCTGAGGATCGCCAGAGCCGAAAGCACCATGATGGAAGGTTTCGTCTTCATTTCATCATCACCAGCTTCCGCGTGCGTGTCACGCCTGCGTGTTCGATACGCGCAAAGTAGATGCCCGAGGAGACAACCACACCGGCGTCCGACACACCACTCCACTCCATTCGGAAGGGACCCGGTGGATGCGCCTGGTTGTCTATCAAGGTGGCGATTCGCGCACCGCGCGCGTCATAGATGGCCAGCGTCACGGGTCCGGGCGACGGAATCGTGAACGCGATTTCGGTGGTTGGATTGAACGGGTTGGGGTAGTTGGCGACCGAGAGCACGTAGCTTCGTGGTGTGCCCGTCGCGCCCGCGCGAACCGGTGTGAACGTGCTTGCGTTGCCGGATCGATCGGTCGCAGTCACAAAGTAGAACGCATACGGTGATGCATGCACATCCATGACGGGCACCGGACAGTCGTCCACCACGATGGCCCCGCAGAAGCACTGCGTGGGCGCTCCGTAGACCGTGAAATGGTCAAAATCGGGATCGGGACACGGGTCCCAGGTGAGAACACCGTCGTCGTACACGAGATTCGTGGGGACACCCGGAGAGAGGTTGTCCACCGAACAACCGCTGTCGGGCGCGGAGTCAAAGTACTCGGTCAGGTCGGCGGTGGTGGCGCGGACGTAGAAGACGGAGTAGTAGGCTCCGAGTGTCTCCGTCGAGTCGCCGATGGTGGGGACGTCGATCCCGTAGCTCGCCTCGTGGTGGGCGGGTGCCGCGCCCACGAACGTCCAGCCCGCAGCGCGCAGGTCGCGTTGAGACTGTGCCCCCGTGGGCGGAGGGTCGTCGCGGCGGTAGGCCTCGTAACCCGTGACGGGGGTTCCCGAGCCGTCGGCGTCGTAGCCGGAGCGGAGGAAGCGCAGCTTGACCGTGCGCCCCTGGTCGTTGCCGATGTCGGTGATGGAGGCGATCCGCGGCTCGGCGAGTTCTGCGGAGTAATTGACGAGGAAGACATCGTAGCCGCCCGGTGAGACCAGGTCGTCCCCACCCAGGTTGATCGTTCCGTAGAAGAAACCGGTCGCATACACGTTCAGCGACGCGTCCGCCGCAACATCGTACACGCGGTCGCGCCAGTAATCCCCGAGACGGAGACTCCAGACATGCTCTCCGTTCGCATCGTACCTGGCAAGGAAGCCGTCCGTGTCGCCGGCGCTGGGGAAGTTGTCCCCGCCGAGATTCGTCAGACCGTTGAAGTACCCGGCCAGGAGCATGTTGCCCGCCGCATCTGCTCTGAGTCTGACCGGCGTTTCGCCCTGCTGGCCACCGAGGCGTTTGCTCCAGCGGTGGCTCCCGCCGGAGTCATAGCTGGCCAGGTAGATATCGGAGCCTCCGGCGCTCGTCAGGTCTCCGCCGCCGAAACTGGCGGTACCACTGAAGGTTCCCGCCAAACAAGTGTTGCCCGCGCCATCCATCGCCAGGGCAAGCGCACGGTCCGCGTAGTTCGCGCCGAATCGCTGGCTCCAGACATGCGCGCCGGCGGGCGTGTACATGGCAAGGAAGGCGTCGGAGCTTCCGGCGCTGGTCAGGTCGCCACCGCCGAAATCCGCCGTGTAGTAGAAGTATCCCGCAAGCGCGACATTGCCCGCTGCGTCCACCGCAACCCCCAGGGCCTCGTCGCTGAACGTGCCGCCAAACGACCGGCTCCACAGATGGGCGCCACTCGCGTCATACGTGGCGACAAACGCCTGGGTGTAGTCCCCGGTCAGCAGGCCGCCACCGAAGTCCGTCGAATCGGTGAACGCTCCCGCCAGGATGATATTGTCGAGGCCGTCCGTGGTGAGGGCGTATGGCCATTCCCATTCGATGTTGCCGAATCTCTGGCTCCAGAGGTGCGCTCCCGTGGATGTGAATCGCGCGAGGTAGATGTCACGTTCACCCGCGCTGACAAGCGGGGTGCCACCAAAACTGGTGGTGTCCTCGAACTGTCCTGTCAGGACGATGTTACCGGACGGGTCCACCGCGAGGTCGCTGACAAACTCATGCGATGTGCCGCCAAAGCGCTCGCTCCACAGGTGCACACCCGCCGGCGTATAACAGCAGAGGAACACATCGTAGGAGTCCGCGCTCGTTAGATCACCGCCGCCAAAGTTCACCGTACCCTCGAACTGGCCTGCGACCAGGATGTTGCCGGATCCGTCGATGGCGATGCTGTTGCCGGTGTCATATCCGATGTCACCAAAGCGCTGGCTCCACAGGTGAACGGGTGTCGCTGCCCACAACACGGACGGAGCCGCGGTTACAAGAATGGATGCAATGACGAAACGGAGGAGGTTCATGGTTGCCTCCGGAGATACGCCGGATGCAGGGCTCCGACGAAGTTTGACGAGGGGGTGCTTGTCCGCAAGTCGGGACAAGGGACGGACGGGTCGACGGGTTCGGGAAGTCGCACGGGATCCCTCCGAACTGGGCGCGGCCGTGGTCTTCCATAAGTGTGCCTCTGGAGCGCTCGGAAATAAATAATGCAATTGCATTATGGCGTGGGGCCTGGAAAGTACTCATGCTCTCTTATGGACAAGTGTCCTGCATGAGAAAGGCCCGTCTCGCTTCGGGCGTCCCTTCTCGACCCCCGCGAGACATAAAGCGGCCAAAAGGACGGCGCCGGAGGCAACCACCCAACTCAACCGGCGCCGTCGCTTTTTTGCCCCGAACAACTCTTCCGGACACCCGGATTGACACCCGTTGCCCTATTCCCTAGGATCACGGCCCGTGTCTCCGCGTGCCCAAAAATCGCCATCCCCGCAGGCAGCCGGCAGTATGAGCAAAGCATCCCCCGGCAGGACCAACGCCCGTCCCACGCTCATTTTCATCGTCATCATGGCCGTGGCGGTCCTGCTGCGCGTGGTGTGGCTGGCGCGCCTTGCCTCGTCGGAAGTGGGCGGGGAGTTGTCCATCGACGCGGCGTTCTACCGCACCCTCGCCAGCGACATCATCGGCGGCCAGGGGATCCCCGCGGGGGCACTCACCTTCAACCCGCTGTATCCGTTCTTCCTGGTGGTGGTGTTCAAGCTGTTCGGCGACGGCCTGATGGCCACGCGCGTGCTGCAGGCGGTCATCGGTCTGGGTGCGGTGGTGCTCGTCTACGTGGCGGGCCGCCTGCTGGTGGAGAAACCGCAGCGCGGGCGCCTGTCACAGACAACCGTGTCGCTCGTCGCCACGGCCATGGCGGTGCTCTACACCCAGTTCATGCTGTACGAGGGCATGCTGCTGGGGACGTCGCTCGAGGTGTTCATCCTCATCGCCTCGTTCACCCTGTGCCTCGCGCTTGACGAAGACCTGCGCGGCCACCGCACCCTGCGTCTCGGCCGCTGGCGGGTTCCGGTGTGGCTCAGCGCGGGTGTCATCGGCGCGCTGTGCGGTGCGGGTTCGCTGGGGCGCCCCAACCTGTTTCTGCTGCTGGCGGCGGCAATTCCGGTGTGGATTATTGGCCGCAACCTGAAGCAGCGCCGCTGGCTCGCTCCGGCATTCGGTTTTGCCGCGGGGGTGGCGTTGTTTCTGCTGCCGCCCACCCTGCACAACCTCAAGCACGCCGGCGAGTTCGTGCCGGTGACCGCGCACGGCGGCATCAACTTCTACATCGGCAACCGGATCGGCACCGAGGGTGTGTACCAGCCGCCGGACGAGATGCGCGGCGAACGCGCCGGCCTGCTGGAGGACGCGCTGGCGCTGGCCGAAAAGGAAACCGGGCACGAGATGACGGACGCAGAGGCGTCCGACTTCTACATGCAGAAGGCGATGGATGGCATCAGGCAGGATCCGGGTGGGTGGATGGCTCTGCTGGCCCGCAAGTTCGTGCTGTTCTGGAACAAGATCGAGGTGCACGACCTGCCCGAGGTCATGTACTTCCAGGACGCGACGCGCCTGTTCAAGTTTCCGTTCCTACAGTTTGCGCTCATCGCGCCGCTGGGGCTCGCGGGTCTTATTGTGTTCATGCGCGGCGGAAGAAACCGCGCTATCGTGGCGCTGTACCTGGGCGTGGCGATCTTTTCCATTGTCCTCTTCTATTTGAACGCGCGCTACCGCCTGCCCGTCGTACCGGTGGTGATCCTGCTGGCGGCGTATTTCATTGCGTGGGTGTGGCAGGAGCTGGCGCAGAAGCGCAACAAGTCCGCGTGGGTCATGATCGGCGTGGCGGTGGCAACGTTCTTTCTGGTGTCCAACCGCACCATCGTCACGGCGAACATGGGTTCGGTGTACACCTACCTGGGCACGTACTACATGAACGCGGGCGACGAGGAGAAGGCGGCGGAGGCGTTCGCGAAGGCGTATCGCATGGACCCCAACCGCGACACCTCGCTCATAAACTACGGGCGCACGCTCCTGCTGCAGGAGAAGTTCGAAGAGGCGGCGCGCGTTCTGGCGCAGGCGTATGCGCAGAACCCGCGCTATCCGCGCCTTTCGGGCTACCTGGCGGTGGCGCTGCAGCGCTCCGGCCGCAACGAGGAAGCGCGCAAGCTGGCCCTCGAGATCGTTGCGTCGGGAGACGCGGAAGACAAGGCAACCGCGTACAAGATTCTCGCCACCGCGGCCTTCTTCGACAAGGATCTCGACGCGGCGACCCGCTGGGTGCGCGCCGGTCTCGAGGCCGCGCCCGACGACCCCGACCTCATCGAGATGATGAAGGTCATCGAGTCGATGCCGGCGCCCTCGGAGTAGGATCTATCACTTCAACAGGTTCAGCTTGGCGCGCTGCATGCCGTCGGGTGTGCGCAGCTCGGCCAGGTATACCCCCGAAGCCACCGGTTGTCCGCGCCCGTTGCGGCCGTTCCACGTGTACGCGTGCCTGCCCGCGCGCAGCGTGCCCTCCTGCACAGTCGCCACCAGGCGTCCGTCCACCGCGTAAATCTTCAGCGAAACCACACCGCTCGTGGCCAGGTCGAAGGCGAGCGTGGTCTGCGGGTTGAACGGATTCGGGTAGGCGGGCCGCAGCACCGAATGCGCGCTTTGCGGCGTTGCGCCGATGCCGGTGAGGCGTGGTTCCCGGTCGGTCACAACGAGGGTCGCCAGGTTGATGGCGCGTCCGCTCAGGGCCGTCTCGACCGGTTGACCCTGAAACGATGTCTTGTCGGCGAGAATCTCAATCAGATCGGCCTTGGTCAGCGGAAACGCGGCACGGTTTTGCGACACGGGGCCGCCCGGCGTCACCACGTCCATCTCGTAACCGAGGTCGATCCACATGGACCACGGCCGGTCGGGATACTGCAACACCTGGAAGCCCGCGCCCGCCGGCCAGTCGGGAAGTTCCGCGAAGGCCGTGGCCAGGCTGGTGTGGACGTACTCCGCGACCACCGCGCCGCCGTTGCGCAGGATCACGCGGTACTCCGTGGTGGACGATTGCTCGGGGTCGACGTGCGCGGCCACCATTGAACCGTTGGAAATCAGGTGCACCGACATGCGCCGCACCGGCGTGGGATCGCTCGCCAGACGGCTCACGAAGGCCCAGTCGGTTTCGGCCATGGTGGCGCTGGGCGGCCCCAGCGGCGCCCACTCCACGCCGAACTGGTCCTGCGCGGGCATCGGTTGGACGTCCACGCCATCGTTGCCGCTCATGCCCATTGCGTTGATGACCACACCGTCGTGGAATCTCTTTCCATACGCGGCGCCGCGCGATGCAAACGACACCATGGTCGATGCCTGCGCAAGCGAAAACACGTTGGGTTCGTACTGCACGGCGAAGTCGCCGCCGACCGCACTCAGGTGGGTGCGATCGACAATCACGAAGAAGCGGTGCTTGCGGGTGGCGTTCGAGTGCATCTTGATGCGGCTCACATTGGGAACCGTACCCACACCCGGCAGGTCGACCGTGACCGGGGTGGCGAAGCCGAGCAGGAGGGCGAGGCTGTTGTTGCTCTCCACGCCGGTCTCGAAGGCCCACTGCGTCGTCATGATGCTGAATTCGAAGCAGCACGGATTGATTCCCATCAGGTTGCCGGAATCGTCGAACAGCTCCACCGCCGCATCGGGCGAACCCGAGCCGCTGAAGTCAGGCGTCACTGTCCACTGCGAACCGTTGTGCACCGACGCCACGCGGCCAATCTGCGCCTGCCCGCCCGTCAGCAGTTCGCCCGTCACCGAAAACTCGTCCGTGTCGCCCGCGCTGCATCCGTCCTTGATGTCCCAGATGAGGCACTCCGCGGACTGCTCTGCGTCCACGTCCACCTGCATGCCGCCGGCGACGCCGGCGGGAAGCGTCATGGTGGCCTTGCCCATGTCGACCGAAATGACCGCGCCGCCACCGCCGCGGCGCAGGTGCCCCGACATCTGCTGCGCCAGGTCGTCCACGCCGAGCGTGTAGGGTCCGGCCGGGCTCAAGGCGGCAACCAGCACGTCCACGGACCCCACCGACGCGAGCATCGCGGTCCCCTCCGGGAACATGCGCAACTCGTCGCCGGTGCCCAGCGCCGTACCCACCGCATCCATCAATGTGACGTCGCCCGCCCAGCGCAGCAGGAACCCCTGCGACAAACCGAATCGCAGTGTGGCCGGGAGTGAAAACGGATCTGGCAACGGCGCAATGACGGACTCAAGGTCGACGGAGAACGCAACCGGCAACGCCGACGTGCTCATGCCGCCCATGACACCATCGGCACCGGCCACCGGCGCGCCGTCGTTCCAGATTTCCACGCGGTAGCTGGTGGCGCCGAGTGGCGAGAAGTCCGGGGTGACGGTGACCGCGCCCGCTGCCGGAAGGCCAACCAGGCAGCACGGGTTGATACCGGCCGTGTCGTTGGTGCGAAACTCGACCGAGCTTCCCAGCGGCAGCGAGGCAACCAGGTCCTGGCACTGGATGTGCGCACCGGTTCCGCCGCCGATGTGCATGCGAAAGCCATCGTTGCCGCTGAAACTCAAACCGCCGACGAAGAGCTTGTTGGGGAACAGCGCCGCTTCGCCGGCAACGACCGGCGCAACCGACAGGGTCGCGTTTCCCAGCGGGGTGACCTCGGTTCCCTTGAACACCACCGGCCCACCCTGGGCGGCGGCGAACGGCGGGAAGACACAGACAACGAGCAGGGCGATGAAGGCAGGGCGTGCACGCATGGCGTTCCTCCGGGCAGAGAGGAGCCGCCTCTGGGCGAGGGGAACGAACGGACCCCGGCGGCCGGGGGGACCCGCACGTTAACCTGGAGATTATAGCATGCCCCGGGCCGGGCCGGCGACCCGCCGGTTAGAACGACCAGTTGACGAAGGGGAACACCGGCATGAAGCCGTCCTGCGAGATGATGTTCGCGAGGCCGATCTGCAGGCCGTGGTACTTCTGCGCGTAGTTCACAAAGCCAATCTGCAGGCCGTCTCCGTTCATGGTGTGATTCACGAACCCGAACTGCACGCCCTCAAAGCTCCCCGCGTTGTAGTTGACCAGCCAGCCGATCTGCAGGCCCTTGAAGTCCGCCTCGGCGATGTTCACCGCACTCCACTGCAGCCCCCTGGACAGGCCCGAGGTGGTGTGGCTGATCAGGCCAAGGTCGAGCACCTCGACGGACGTGTTCTTGCCGTAGAGCAGGCTGAAGCGAAACGCCGTCACCGAGTCGGTTTCCTTTGCGATCGAGATCGGCGTGACCAGCGACAGGTTTACCGGCTTCTCCGCCGCAAGGGCGGGAAGCGATGACAGCGTGCATACGGCCAGCAAGGCGAGAAAGAAAAGACGCGAGGACTTCATACAATGGTTTCCTTCAACGTGTGAGACGGAGGATTCATTCCTGATCGACGTAGATTACCACAACACGGGTAGTTGCGGCGAGTAGGCGGCGGGTGTTTCAAACCGGGGGGAGGGTAATCCCCGGGGGCCGGCCGCGGCACCCACACCAGAGTGTGCCGCGACGAAGCGCCCGGGGACGGTCACGCGCTAGTCGTAGTTGCGGTCGACGTCGACCTCGGGGTCGTCGTCATCCTGATTGTGATCATGCTGGTACCGGTACTGGAAATGCTGTTTGTGCTTGTACGACATGGCCGACTTCCAGCGCTCACGGTACTCCTTGAAGCGCGGGTCGTCCTGGATCGGATCGAGGTCGTGGTCCCGGTACGCGTGCTCCCACGACTCGAATCCGGCCTCGTCGGCCTTCTTCAGCCAGTCGAAGGCCGCGTCGACGTTGCCGGCCTGGGCGGCGCAGCACGCCAGGTTGTACATGGTGGTCGGCTTCTGGTAGCCCATGTCGAGCGCCTTTTGAAACGATGCGGTGGCCTCCCCAGCCTGCTCGGTTCTGAGCTGCACGAACCCCAGGTTGAACCAGGCGCGGCCGATCCTGGGGTACTTCTTCGCCATTTCTTCGAAGTGCGGTATGGCCTTGCGCCACGCGCGCTCATTGTTCTCGCTGCCCCTCCAGCCCCAGTGCCAGCTGCGGTCCCCGTCCCAGTTCGTTGAGAGGCTGAGGTCCTTTGCCATGGTGAGCAACTCGTCAAAGCGCTTCTCGCTGTGCAGCGGGAAGAGGTCGGGGTCCTCACCCATGTGACGCGCATCCACCGACCCGGTGGTGATGGCCTGCTCGAGCAGTTTCAGGGCGGCGTCCTTCTGGCCGCCGAGCGAGCGCGCGCACGCCATGTTGTACAGCGCGCCATCGTCCCCGCTCACCTTGAACTCGCGGTCGAACGCATCCGCCGCGCGTTCGTAGTCTCCCGAGCGCAACAGGTAGATGCCCACCGAGTTCCACTCGTCCTCTTCGACGTTATCGCGCTTGGCGAGGCGGTCGAACTCACGGTTGGCATCGCGGCGATCCAGCCTGGCAACGTCGGAGTTCATTACTTCCCCGAGCAGCTTCTGGAAGCGCGCGTCACCGCGCAGTGAGTTGAGGTCGTCGTCGGCCGCGTACAGGTCGGGACGCTCGAAGCCCTCCTCGAAGGCCGCGCGCAGGGCTTCGATGGCGTCGTCCTTTTCGTCGGCCAGCGCGTACGAACAGCCTGCGTTGTAGAGCGCCGTCGGGCGCTTGTAGCCCAGTTCCGCCGCCTTCGAGAAGGCAGCCGCGGCGCGCGAGTAGCGGCCGCTGTTGTAGAGGTCCGCGGCTTCGCGGTAGTAGTCGCGGCCGGACTCGCCGTCCTTTCCGCTCCCGGCCAGTTCGATCCGCCGCAGGTCCCGCCCCGCGTCGTTCATGTTCGCCACGGTGTAGGCCAGGCGCATGGGCGCTCGCTTCTCCAGCCGGACGGATTCATCAGGGGTGATCACGTCGATCAGGGCGAGCTTGTCGGCGGGAATGGCACGCGGCGAAACCGCCGTCGTCGGCCGCGCGGCCGCCACCGCCACCAGCAGAACAAGCGACACGCACGCCAGCGAGGCAAGCGCCCGCCGCGACATCGCCGCGCGCGGCGTGCGTGTCGTCAGGATGGAGATCACGCGCCGCTCGAGCGAAGAGCGCGTCGTCAGGGTGAGCGCCGCGCCGGCAAATACATCGCGGCCGGGCGCCAGGCGTGCAATGGCCACCAGGTGTTCCGCGTAGTCCGAGTTGCGAATGCCGGTGGAAAGAACGACGTCGTCGCAGGCGCGTTCCGCGTCGGCGCGCAGCTGGGTTGCCAGCACCCACGCCAGCGGCTGGAACCAGAACACAGCGCACACCACGCGCGCCACCATCACCCACAGACCGTCGCGACGGCGCACGTGCGCGAACTCGTGCAGCAGCACTGCATTCAGGCGCTCGCGCGACCAGTTCTCGGCGTCCGTGGGAAGCACCACGCAGGGACGCAGCGCGCAGGCGACCAGCGGAACCGCCACTCTGGGGGAAACAATCACATCGACCGGGCGCTGAATGCCCAGGATGCGGCGCACGCGCTGGCTCTCGCGCAGGATATTTTCATCGCGGGTAACCGGTGCGCTGCGCACGATGCCGCGCGCCCACATGGCGGCCAGGCCGGCGCGCAGCAGCAACGCCACCATCACATTGAGCCACACCAGCACGATGGCGCCCTTCCAGCCGATGGAGGTGACGAGGGTATCGCGCGCGCGCGCGACCACGGTTTCAACACCCTGAGTGCGCGCGGGCGCAACCGGTCCGGCGCTCGTGGCCACGGCCGGCGTGTGTCGCGATGCCGTCATGGGCGCCGGCTCAATGGCGTCCGGCCGCACCGGCTCACTCTGGATGAGGCGCGCCGCGGGGGCAGGGAGCACCGGAATGGACCATGCAGGCACCAGCGCGGATGCGAGCGGGAGCAACGCAATGGCCACGAGGCTCCCCACCGCGACCGCATGGCGCACCGCGGGGCGCAGCCGGTGCGCAAACACGAGAAACGCGCACGCGAGTGTCGCGAGCAGCGTCATGCGCGAAAGCCACCACAGGAGGCTGCCCGGCGCGATCGAGTCGAGCAACGACGAGAGACTCAAGATCGGGGTCATGATTATCGTCCTTCCTTGCGAGCGCGGTCGATCAGCGCGGCCAGGCGATCCAGCTCCTCGGGCGTGAGGTCGGCACCCGGCGTTTCGAGCAATGCCATGACGGCGCCCGCCGCGGAGCCGTCGAAGAATGTCTTGAGCAGGTGATCCACGGCGCCGCGCCGGGCCTTGCTGCGGTTCACCGTGGGGCGGTAGATGTAGCGCTTGCCGTCGTGCTCGTGCACCAGCAGCCCCTTCTGCTCCAGGATGCGCAGTGTCGCGCGCACCGCGGAGTAGCTGGGGGGAGAGGGCATACGCTCCTGCACGTCTCCCGCGCTGGCGCTGCCCGCGGCGTACAGGATGTCCATGATTTCCCGTTCGCGGCGGCTCAAGGTATTCAGTTGTTTCATGCGTGACTTCCCGGGTGGTGGTTTATGTGCTGGTTATTTAGCATATGCTGGAAAATTAGCACTAGGCACAGGGCCTGTCAACCGCGTTTTCTCTGTGCGGATGCAGGTAGGACGGATGCCGGGGGCGGACTGTTGCAGGTTTTTTAGCACTTGGTGCTAACCTGCTGTAGAATATCCATCTGTCGTGGCCGGGGGGGCTGCAGTCGCCCGGCCCAAAGGGAGGTGCCCGGTGAAACCAACCCGGACGTGGACCGACGAGCAGCTGGACAAGGCGGTCGCCGTCATTCTCAACAAGGTCGAGAACCTGTGGTGGGCGTACTACGACGTCGACCTGGCCTTCGAGGATCCCGATCCGCCCGCCGTGGCCGAGGTGCTGGCCCGCATCGAGCGCACCCCGCTCGGATACCGATGGCTGGGCACGGCGGCCGAGGAGCGAACCCTCCTGCCGGTTCTGCTGCAGGTCCTGAACGACCAACCCCTCGCGGCGCGTGAGATCTTCCGCCGCATCTTTGACGTCAACGAGATTCCCGCGGACTCGGGAGCCGACAGCGGGCTCGCCGGGCGCCTCAACCGTGCCGAACGCGAGCACCGCGAACGCGAGTATCTGCGCGCGGTGCGCGCGGGCAAGTGCGAGGGCCGGCCGGTGGTGGTGGCGGAGGGGGACTCGTGGTTCCAGTTTCCGGGGTTCACGCTGTTGCGGCTGGGCCGGCTGCGCATCCACGTGGAGTTCGTGCGCGAGATCATCGACCACCTTATAAGGAGCGACCGCTACTGCATCCGCAGCATCGCCGCCGGCGGCGACTGGCTGAGCAGCATGCTGCGCACCAAGGACTACATCGAGCCGCTCTCGCGCATCGAACCCGACGCGTTCCTGTTCAGCGGTGGCGGCAACGACCTCCTGGCCGACGGCCGCGTGGGGAACATGGTGCGCCACAAACGCAGGCTGGGCGAACCGGGCGCATTTTCGGAGCGATGCGATGAACTCGTGCAGATACGATGCGGCGCGACGGCGGTGCAGCGGGGCGCGTTCGATCGCGAGAAGTACGCGCTCGGCGCCCGCTTTCTTTCCAAAGACTTCGTGAGCTTCATGAATCTCACCCTGGTGCAGTGCTTCCTGTTCTTCTCGAGCCTCACCCACTCCAAGCTCCACAGCATGGCCATCGTGACCCAGGGCTACGACTACCCGGTCCCCACCCGCAAGTCCACCGCACCATGGTATTCGCTGCGACGCTGGATCAACCGGGGGCTCGGTTCGGGAAAGTGGCTGTGGATGCCGCTGGAGCAGAAGCGGCTCAACGAAACTGAGAAGCGTGCGGTGGCATATGCATTGATCACGGAGTTCAACGAACTCATGATTGCACTGGCGCAGTGCGGGCATTTTCCGCGCCTCTACCACGTGGATCTGCGCGGCGTGGCGCGCTCCGACCGCGACTGGTACGATGAGATTCATCTCACCTCGGGGGCTTTCGGCCGCGCCGCCGCGGTCTACGAGGCGTGTCTCTCGGATGTGCTCTCGGCGGCGCCCTCGGGAAGAAAGCTGTTCTCAGTCCAGTAAACAAAAAAGTATCGTGTTGTCCGGAACTTCCCCCTGTGCTAAAATCAGCGCTCGATCCGGCACAGTCCCGAACCCCTCGCCAATCATCCCGCCGGGTCGTTCATTCCGAATCGCAGTGACACTTGGCCGCCGGAAGGAGCCTTATGCGCTTCCTACGTTTGTTTGCGGCATTGCTGGTTGCCGTTGTGGCGTTGGCCGGTTGTCAGGGTGCCGACGTTGTCAATTCCGATCAGTCCGCAGTCCAGAAAAACTCCATCGTGCCGCTGGCGAACAACACGGTCCCGTTCCATGCAAAGGTGCAGAACAGTATCCAGGTGGTACCGCCTTTCCCGCCTCCAACGATCAATGCGATCTTCGAGGGGCAAGGAAAGTCGTCACCGTTTGGCCCGTTCATGTTCGTTGGAATTTCCGCGGTGGACGTCACCGTCTTTCCGTTCAACCAGTCAACGGACATGGTATTCACGTATCGGAACGGAGACGAGCTTCACATGGCGTCTCACGGAACGGCCATCGAGGATCCCCCGGGCAGTACCGTATTCAGCGGAGTATTTGAGGTCATCGGTGGTACCGGGATCTTCAGCAATGCCACCGGTAGTGGCACCTATGCGGGGACGGCCGACGTCGCTGGCGGGGTGGGCCAGTTCGACATGGATGGCGTCATTTCGGGCTTCGGCGGGTCCGGCAACTAGAGGACGCGCGTTGAAAGCACGCTGACCGCAGGAAAAGTCCTGTGGCAGCTGATGGCCGGAGACCCCGTCATCGCAAGATGACGGGGCCTCTACTTGCTCACGATACGCGACATATCGGAGCAATCGTGGTAGTTTAGGGCATCATGAAAATACCCCCTCGATCCATTCGTCCCCCGTCGCAGCAGGCAAGGCGCGCGGTTCTGTTCGGCCTCTTCTTCTTCGCCATCTTCCTGGTCCCGGCACTCATCCGCCTCCTCACCGAGTGGCCGTGGTTCCAGGGACTCGGCTTTGCGCGCGTGTTCGTCACCCGCCTCACCGCCGGCGCGGTACTGGGACTCTCCGTGGCGGTGGTGGCCTTCATCGCGCTGTACGCCAACCTGCGGCTCGCGCTGCGCGGCGTGGAACTGACGCCGCGCCTGGTTCAAATCACGCCCGCCGGGCCGGTGGAACTGATGCGGCTCGTGCGGCGCGTGCTGCGCCCCGCGGTGCTGCTGGTGGCGGTGATGATGGGCGTGGCCGCCGCGGGTTCGTGGCTCGACGTGCTCCGTTTCATCAACCAGGTTCCGTTTGGAACCACCGATCCGGTGTTCGGGCGCGATATCGCGTACTACATCTTCACGCTTCCGATCATCTCCGGCGCGTTGCGTCTGCTCACCATTCTCACCACCATTGCGCTCGCGGCGAGCGTGGTGCTCTACGTCCTGCGCCGCGACATTGCCGTGTTCGGGCGTAACCTCACCGTGGAACCCCGCGCGAGACTGCACCTTGCCGTGCTCGTGGCAACCATGTTTGTGCTGACGGCGTTGCGCGTGTACCTGGTGCACATTCCGGATCTCCTGCAGTCCAGCACCGGCCCGCTGGTGGGGGCGAGCTTTGCGGACCTGCACGGCTCCCTGCCCGGGCTGCGCCTGGCGGCGCTGGCCGCCCTGGTTGGTGCCGGGGTCGTGCTGTGGAGCGCGCGCGGTCCGCGCCTGGGGCACGCCACCTTGCTCGCGCTGGGCATCTACCTGGGCACCTCGGTGATCGGCGTCAACATCTATCCGTCCATCATCCATCGTTTCGTGGTGGCGCCCAACGAGCTGGCAAAGGAAGCGCCGCAACTCGAGCGGCACATCGAGGCCACGCGCGAGGCATGGGGGCTGGACAGCGTGCTGACCCGCGACCTCACCGGCGAGGCGCACCTCACCGAGACGGACATCAAGAACAACCGCGCCACCATCGACAACATCCGCCTGTGGGACCGCGATCCGCTGCTGCAGACCTTCGGGCAGTTGCAGGAGATCCGCACCTACTACGACTTCCTCTCGGTGGACGACGACCGCTACTGGATCGACGGCCGCTATCGCCAGGTGATGCTCTCGCCGCGCGAGCTCAACACGGCCTCGCTTCCCACGCGCACGTTCATCAACGAGAGGCTCACCTTCACCCACGGTATGGGGCTGACCCTCGGTCCGGTGAACCAGGTGACGTCGGAGGGGCTGCCGGTGCTGTTCATCAAGGACCTGCCGCCGGTGTCGAGCGTATCCATCAATGTGACGCGCCCGGAGATCTACTACGGAGAGATCACCGACGCGTGGGTATTCGCCAACACCGGGCAGCGCGAGTTCGACTACCCGTCGGGAGACGACAACGTCTACGCGTCGTACGAGGGCGATGGTGGCGTGCGCGTGGGATCACTGGCGCGTCGACTCCTGTTTGCCGCGTACTTCCGCTCCATGAAGGTCCTGCTGTCCAGCGATATCACCAACGACAGCCGCGCGATGTTCAACCGTAACATCCGCGTGCGCGCGCGCAAGCTGCTCCCGTTCCTGGCTTTCGACAGCGATCCATATATGGTGATCGACGAGGCCGGCCGGCTCAAATGGATCCTCGACGCCTACACCAGTGCGCGCCGTTACCCGTACGCACAGCCGCTGCGCGGTGGAACCAACTACCTGCGCAACAGCGTCAAGGTGGTCATCGACGCGTACGACGGCAAGGTGACGGCATATCTCGCCGACCCCAACGATCCGCTGGTGCTCACCCTGGCCAACGTTTTCCCCGGCATTTTCAAGCCGCTCGACGAGATGCCGGCAGACCTGCGCGCGCACCTTCGTTATCCCGAGCTGCTGTTCGAGATTCAGAGCGATCTGTACGCCACCTACCACATGGACGAGGCGGAGACGTTCTACCACCGCGAGGACCAGTGGCAGAAGCCGGTGCTCACCCAGGAGGGAACCACGCGCGACCCGTTCCTGCGCCACATCATCATGCGGCTGCCCGGGGAGAAGGACGCCGAGTTCATCTTCATGGTGCCGTTTACGCCGCGCGGCAAGGACAACCTGGCCTCGTGGATGGTGGCGCGCAACGACGGCCAGCACTACGGCCAGCTCGTGGTGTACCGCCTGCCCAAGCAGAGCCTGGTGTTCGGTCCCACGCAGATCGTCAACCGCATGAACCAGGACACGGAGATTTCCCGGCAGATCTCCCTGTGGGATCAGCGCGGTTCGGAAGTGATCCGCGGCCACCTGCTGGTGATCCCCATCGAGGAATCGCTCATCTACGTGCAGCCGGTGTATCTGCGCGCGGAGGGCGGGCGCATCCCCGAACTCAAGCGCGTGATCGTGGCGTACCAGAACCGCGTGGTGATGGAAGAAACGCTGGAGGAGGGGCTGATGCGGCTGTTCGGCGGCACCGCCGAGGCGGCATCCGCGGGGCGGCCCGCCGCCCCGGATCGCCCGTTGGCAGCGGTGGAAGGTGCCAACAGCACGGCACAGCTCGCAAGCCAGGCGCGGGAGCTCTATCAGCGCGCGATTGCGGCGCAGCGCGAGGGCGACTGGGCGGGCTACGGCGAGGAACTGCAGCGCCTGGGCGAGATCCTCAAGCAGCTGGAGGCGTCCGCGGGCGGCGATTAGCCCCGGGGGGAGGCGCTGGAAGCACAAGTTCTGGATAGGCTAAACCGCAGTTATCCCATTGGGGTGTAACGGACTTGTACCCAAACCCTCCCGGTCTTCTGCTATAATTACCCGCTGATTCCAGTCATTTCATCCAGCGTGCAGGTCCGACGGCCCGCTGGCTAAATCTCGCCTGTGATGCAGTTTCGGGGGGCGCAGGCACACCTTCTATTGGCCTTCTGCCGCCTGGGAGCCCTGTGTTCGCCCGAACCCGAAACCTGGTTCTGTGTCTGCTTTTGTTCTCGCTTTCGGCCGCGGTGCCCGCCCGCGCGGCCGGGGACCCCGTCGAAACCTTCATCATCGTCGCGGACTCGCTTTCGCGCGCCGGTGACGAGGCGTTCGCAAGCTACATCTCGGAGAACGGTGTGCTGGTGGGTGCGGTGGTGGGCACGCTCCTCGATGTCGCCTTTGCCGTGGCGGTGCAGGGCAACACGGAAGGCGAGAAGGAGAACGTCGATTTCGCCGAACGGGTGGCGACGGTATACGCCGCGCGCGGGGGAACGGCCGTTCCACTGGACATCGTCAAGACCTACCGGGCCTGGACGCCGGCGCAGCGCGACACCCGCGTGCGCGGGATGGAACTCGAACAGCGGGCGGTCGAAGCGCGCGACAAGCAGGAACTCGACGCGGCGGTCGCGTTGCTCAATGAGGCACGCGGCCTGTACGAATCCATCGACGACCAACGGTCCATCGCGGTGAACTACGGCAGCCTGGGCGTGGTGCACTGGTACCGCGGCGACATGGGCGCGGTGCGCGAGAGCTACGACAAGGCGCTGGCGGCGCGGCGCGCCGTCGAAGACGCCATCCTCGAGGGCAAGACGCTCAACGGCCTCGGTTCCACCAATCTGCGCACCGGCGACTACGACGCCGCGGTCGACTACTATCGCCAGGCGGTCGCGTTGCGCCGGCGCACTGGCGACATCAGTGGTCTGTGCACGTCGCTCACCTACCTGGGCAACACCTACTACCAGATGAACCGCCTCATCGAGGCGCGCGACTGCTACGAAGAAGCGCTGCCCGAACTGGAACGCAGCGGCCGTCCGGACCAGATGATCGAGATCCTCAACAGTGTGGCCAATCTCAACACCGAGATGGGGCGCTGGCGCGCGGCCAACGAGGCCTACCTGCGCGCCATCGACATTGCCGCCGGCGCGAACGCGGCGGTGGACGAAGCGACGTGCCGGATCAACCTGGCCGACAACTACCAGCGCGCGGGCAAGTACGGAGACGCGCTGGAACAGCTCGACATCGCCGCGGCCAGACTGGAAACCTCACCGGAGCCATACCGCCTGGCCGACCTGTACTACGCACGCGCCCTCACCTATCTGAACATGGGAGAACTGGACCTCGCGCGCGAAACCGCGCTCGCGTTGCGGGAGAAGGCCGAGGCCCTGGGCGAGCCCACCTACACCATCAATGCACAGATCATGATTGCGCAGATCTATGCGGCGCTGGGCGCGTACGACCGCGGTTTGAAGGCGGCCAACGAGGCCATCGCCGCCGCGCGCGAAAGCCAACTGGTGCGATTGGAGCGGTTGGGCGAGGTAACCGCGGCGCGCCTGGACGCAAGTGCGGGCAACGCCGACGCCGCCATCGCGCACTGGAGCACGGCGCTGGAGATGGACGTGCGCGACGGAGCCCAGGCGGCCATGCTGGAATCCAGCCTGGGCCTGGCCGGCGCGCTGGCGCTGCGCGGAGACTTTGCCGATGCGCGCACGCGCTACCGGGAGATCATCCCGGCCGCGCGCGACGCCGGCCTGACCACGTTCCTCGCGGTCGCGCATCTGGGCATCGCGCACACCTACGAGGTTGAGAATCCGGACAGCGCCGAGGCCAACTATGCCGCGGCCCTCGCGTACTACGAGCGCGGCTTGCGCCAGCTCGGCGGGGCGGAAGCCAGCGCCGCGTTTCTCTCCGGTGAGCGCCGCTTCGTGTACGAAGAGGTGGCGCGCTACTACGCCAAGCTCTACGCCGCCGGGCGCGGACCGGAGTGGTCGGAGCGGGCCTTCACCACCATCGAATCGGCCAAGGCGCGGGGCCTGCTGGATCTGCTGCGCAACGCGCAGGCGCAGGAGAGCAGCGATGCCGAGGACGCATTGATCGATTCGCTGTACACGCTTCGCGCCGCCGGAACGGCGGACGCGGAAGCACTGGACAAACTCGAGAAACAGTACATGGCGTTGCGCAATGCGCGTGTGAACCAGAGTCTGGGCGCCATGGAAGGCGACATGCGGATTGCGTCGCTGGCCGACGTCAGCGCGCAACTGGACAAGGGTACCGTGGTGCTGAGCTACGCGCTTGGTGACACGGCGTCGCTGCTGTGGGCGATCGACCGCAAGGGATCGGCACTCAAGACGCTGCCGGGCCGCGAACACATACGCCGCGCCGTCACCCAGATGCGCGACGCGATCAGCCGCCCGGGTGCGGGCGACGAAACCCTGCGCTCCGCGTCGCGCGCGCTGTACGTGGACCTGGTTGCGCCGGCGGAAGAATGGCTGAAGGGTGCGAAACGGGTGGTCGTGATTCCCGACGGTGCGTTGTTCGAACTCCCGTTCGAGGCCCTGCTCGCGGAAGACGCCAGCCCCGGCGCGGCGTGGAAGGATCTGGCGTTCAGCGCACGCCGGTATCCGATGGTCTACGCCGCATCGGCATCGACGTTTCTCGCCATCGAGAAGCGCCGCGGTGAGCGCAAGTACGATCTCGATCTGCTCGCGCTGGGTGATCCCGCGTACACGCCCGAGTCCGGCCTGGCGCCGCTTCCCTACACCCGCGAAGAAGTAATGGCCATCGGGGCGGACATCAAGGACAAGCGCAAAGAGGTTCTGGTAGGCGCGGACGCCAGCGAGACGGCGTTTCGCGCGGCCCTCGCGTCGCACCGCCCGCGCATCGTTCACCTCGCCGCGCACGGCCTGGTGGACCCGCACGACCCGGCCGCGTCGAGCATCGCGCTGTGCGAGCCGGATGGCGGACCCGACGACGGATACCTGCACACGCTCGAGATCATCGCGCTGCCCCTGGACGTCGGGCTCGTGGTCATGTCCGCGTGTGAGTCCGCGCGCGGCCAGTTGAGCCGCAGCGAGGGTGTGGTGGGTCTGTCGCGCGCTTTCGTGGCTTCGGGTGCGGAAGGCGTGGTGGCGAGCCTGTGGGCGGTGTCGGACCAGTCGACCGCGGCCCTGATGAAGGAACTCTATGCACGAATGATTGGCAAGAAACAATCCGCCGCCGTCGCGCTATCCCAGGCGCGACTGGCGCTGCTGGACGATCCTGAGTATTCGCATCCGTTTCACTGGGCGCCGTTCATTGCCATCGGCATGCAGGCGGCTCCCTGGTAGACAAATAGATCGACGCATTGCCCCTCGAGTACCGGCAACGGTCAGCGGAGTGAGTATCATGAAACGAGCCCCCCTCGTCCTGCTTCTTCTCTTGGTGGTCGCAACCGCCGCCCACGCGACCCAGATCATCTACAAGTCACCGCGCGACCTCGGACGCGAAGCGTCCCTGGTGGTCGACGGTCAGGTTGCCTCGGTGCGTTCCTACTGGAACGCCGCGCATACGGCGATCTTCACCGAAACCACGGTCGTGGTGGGTTCCACCTACAAGGGAGAGGGGGTGGGTGTGGTGCGGGTTGTTCAGCCCGGCGGAACCGTCGGGCATGTGCGCACCACCGTGGCCGGTGCGCTTGCCTGGCAGGTGGGCGAAGAGGTGGTGCTCTTCTTGGAGCCGGGCGCGGACAACGCCTGGCAGGTGGCGGGCTTCTCGCAGGGCAAGTTCAACATCCAGCGCGAGCCCGGCAGCAACCGGGTGTTCGTGCAGGCACCCGACCTGAGCGGGGTGGAACTGGTGAACGCACCCGCGGACGCGGGCGCGCCGCCCGCACAGATCAAGAAGATGAGCGTGGAGACCTTCATCAACCAGGCCCTGGGCCGGGTGGAGGGAGGGATCTCCAATGAGTAACGCCATCAAGCGCATTGCGGCGGCATTCGCCGTCTGCCTGTTTGCGGCGCCGCTCGCGCACGCGCAGACCACCGACTGGACGCAGCAGTTTGGAACCGGCACCGATGACGAGGTGTGGGGGATCGCGTCCGACGGCAATTTCCTCTATCTCACCGGCTATGTGACCGGTGTCACCGCTCCCGGCGGCAACGAGTACACCTGGAACCAGATCGCAACCGGTTTCGCAGAGAACCTGCTGGCCGTTGACATGCTGGACGCCAGCAACGCAGTGGCGGTGGGCGCGCAGGGCAGGATTGCGGCCAGCATCGACGGCGGGAACACCTGGTCCCCGCTGGTCAGCCCCACCGTCGAAGACCTGCACGACGTCCACTTCTTCGACGCCAACATTGGTCTGGCGGTGGGCAACGCAGGGACCATTCTCAGGACAATCAACGGCGGAAACGTGTGGACGCTGCAGGCGAGTGGTACCGGACTCGCGCTCTATGGCGTGCGCTGGCTGAGTGCAACCGATGCCGTCGCGGTGGGTGCGGCGGGAAGGGCTCTGCGTTCCACCGACGGTGGTGACACCTGGGCGCAGCAGCTTGCCCCTCCCTTCGACGATCTCAATGCGGTTTCCTTCGCCAATGCAACCGACGGGGTCGCGGTGGGGAACAACGGCACCATCCTGGTCACCAACACCGGCGGGGTCATCTGGACGACCCTCGTCAGCCCGACGATCAGCGATCTCTATGGCGCCTACATGGCCGATGCCAGCAACTTCTGGGCGTGCGGGGATAGCGCCACCATCATCGGCACCACGGACGGCGGCCAGACCTGGAACGGGCGCGTTGCGTGGTTTGGGGACACGATCACATCCGTCTACTTCGCGGACGTGAACCACGGCGTAATCGCCTCTGCGGGCGGCCGATTGATGCGCACGAACGACGGCGGCGCCAACTGGTTCAATCAACAGCTATACCCCACCAGCTTGCGGGCCATGTCGTTCTTTGATACGGATCAGGGAATCGTCGTGGGTGATTCCGGGGCCGTCTATCAGTCGATCCCGCAGGGACCGGGACAGGGCTGGGACCTGGTGCTGCAGAAGCGCGACCTCGACGGCAACCTCATCTGGACCCGGCAGATCGGCACCGCCGCCCAGGATTTCGGCCACTGTGTTTCGACAGACGGATCGGTCGTATTCATTGGTGGCGAAACCGGTGGCGCCATGCCGGGCCAGGTTGCGGGTGGGAACCAGGATGCCGTGCTTGCGTGTTTTACCACGAATGGCATCTTGATGTGGCTCACGCAGTTTGGGAATTCGGGCAGCGAATGGATAGACGGCGTCGCCGTCTACGGCGACGTATATGTGACCGGTATCGATAACGGCAGCGACGTGATGGTGCGCAGGTATTCGTCTTCCGGGCCGCTGTTGTGGAACAAGCCGTTCGGTTCGACGGGCATCGACATCGGGCAGGGCATCACGCTCGGCAGTCCCACCGAGATCTACCTGGTGGGCCTCACGCTGGGCACGCTGCCCGGCCAGACCAGTGCCGGCGGCCAGGACATGTTCATCCGCCGCATCGATCCCGCGGGCAACGAGATCTGGACGCTGCAGACCGGAACCGCCAACGACGACTACTTCGACAGTGTTTACGCCGATGCCAACGGTGTCTACGCGTCAGGAATTCAGAACAACGGCTCCGGCATCTCGGATGCAATCATCGCCAGGTACGACACCGGTGGCGCGTTCCAGTGGAGCGACGTGGTTTCCACCGCCGGCTTCGACCGCGGCTGGTCGATCAGCGGTGACGCATCCAGCGTGACGCTGGCGGGTGTGGCGGGCGGCGCCCTGCCCGGACAGACCTTCGCCGGCGGCAACGACGCGTTCCTGCGCCGCTACAGCCCCGCCGGTTCGGTGCTGTGGACGACGCAGTTCGGCACCAACGCCGACGACGAGATCAAGGGCGTGGTGCGCGTGGGCGGAGCGGACTACGTGGGCGGTTACACCGACGCCGCGCTGGCCGGGCAGACCAGCGTGGGCGGCCGGGATGCCTTCGCGATGAAAGTGGTCGCGGACGCCATTCCGGGCCGCATCTACGTGGATGCCGCGGCGACAGGAGCAAACAGCGGCGCGTCGTGGACGGACGCGTTCGCGGACCTGCAGGACGCACTCGCCGCCGCGGTTGCGGGTGATTCCATCTGGGTGGCGGCCGGGACGTATCGTCCGAGCGCCATCAACGATCGCAACGCGACCTTCCAGATGGCCAACGGTGTGGTCATGTACGGCGGTTTCACGGGTATTGAAACGTCTCTGTCGCAACGCTCGCCGTTTGCCAACCAGACCACGCTCAGCGGTGACATCGGCGCACCGTTCGTCTCCCCTGACAACAGCTACCACGTGGTGACCGCGGGCGATGGCATCGACGCCACCGCCATTCTCGACGGGTTCTACATCCGTGATGGTGATGCGAGCGGACCCTCGATCGACTCCAACGGCGGCGGGCTGTTCAACCCCGGCACCGGTTCACCGCGCGTCTTCAATTGCATCTTCGAATCCAACCACGCCAACGCCCGGGGTGGCGGCGTCTATACCGAAGCCGGCAGCCCGTTCTTCTCCACCGTCCTGTTCAACGGCAACGACTCCGACCAGGAGGGCGGCGGAGCGGCCGTCGTGGGTGGCGGCGGCCTGTATGCGAATGTCGTGTTCGACGGAAACGTGGCCGGCGTTGGTGGCGGCGGCATGATCGCCATCGGATCGCCGACGTTCACCGTCGTCAGATTCACCAACAACCAGGCCCCATCCGGTGCCGGCCTGCAGAGCTGGCAGAGCCTGAACCTTGGACTCGCGCGCTTCCAGAACAACACCGGCACCGATGGCGGCGGGCTGATGGTGGCGGACGGAACAGCGACGGTCTACAGCTCTCTGTTCAGCAACAACACCGCCACCGGTGTTGGCGGCGGCATCCTGCTGGGTCTCAACGTGACCGCGTCTCTCACCAACGTGACCGTGGCGGCTAACTCCGCGGGTCTCGAGGGTGGCGGTGTGCGCGTGGGTGGAAATGTGAACTGCGCCATTGCGAACGCCATCATCACGGACAACCTGGCCCCCACCGGCGCACAGATTCTCAACTCGGGCGCCGTCACGGTCTCGCATTCGCTGGTCGCCGGTTCGGGCGGGAGCGGTGCCTCGTGGGATGGGACTCTGGGCGCCGACCTGGGCGGCAACCTCGATACCGACCCCCGGTTCGTCAACCTGCTCGGCGGCGATCTGCACCTCCTGGCCGCGTCGCCGGCGATCGACGCCGGCGATCCCAACGCCGTCAATACGGCGCTGGACCTCGACACCTACCCGCGCGTGTGGGGCACGCGCGTGGACATGGGCGCCTACGAATTCCGGGGCGCCTGCCCGCCCGGGAATGTTCTCTACGTGAACGTGGCCGGCGGCGGCGGCGATGGCTCCTCATGGGGGCAGGCGTTCACGGATCTGCGCAGTGCGCTGGCAGTGGCGGCGGGATGCAGCACGGTCACCGAGATCTGGGTGGCCAGCGGACAGTACAAGCCCACCGGCAGCTCCGATCGCTTCGCCACCTTCGAGCTGCGCAACAACCTGGCCATCTACGGCGGCTTTGCCGGTGTCGAGACGGACTTGAGCCAGCGCGATGTGAATCTCAACTATTGCGAACTCAGCGGCGACATCGGCACGCCGGGAGTTTCCACGGACAACAGCTATCACATCCTCACCGGCAGCAACGGTATCGGCGCCTCAGCGGTGATCGACGGCTTCACCATTCGGGACGGATATAACGTTGACATCAGCTCGCTGGGTGCGGGCATGTACCTCACCGGCGCCAGCCCCACCATCCGCAACTGTTCGTTCTACAACAACGACGCGTACATCGGCGGCGCCATCTACATGGTTCTGAGCGCCTCGATGATCGACAGCTGCACGTTTGGTGACACGGCGGAAGGCGACGGCAACACCGCCCAGGCTGGCGGAGCGGTGTTCTGCGACAGCAGCACCACCACGTTCATCAATTGCACGTTCCGTGGCAATTCCGCCCCGCCCAACAACGGCGGTGCGGTGGACAACGCATACGGTTCCAACGTTACGTATACGGACTGCGTGTTCGATGAGAATTCCGCGCTGCGCGGTGGCGCCCTGCACGTGTGGGACTCCGAGCTCACGCTGACGCGCTGCACCTTCACCAACAACAACGCCAGCTTCGGTGGCGGGTTGCACCTCGAGGTGCCCACCACCGCCGCGGCGGCGGCGCCGGTGAACGGTTCCGCCATCAGCCTGGGCGCGCGCACCGGTGCGTCACCTCGCCCGGTGCGGCCGGCCGTAGCCACGGAGGGCGCCAGCGCGCCCCTGCCGGGTGGCATGCTCACGCCCGGGCGCATCAACATAATCGACTGCGACTTCGAGGACAATGTCGCGGTTGGCGACGGCGGCGGCGCCGAGTTCATCGAGGGCAGCGCGCTGGTGGTCAACAGCCGCTTCTTCAACAACACCTCTCAGGGCGACACCCTCTCGGGTGGTGGCAGCCCGTTTGGCGGTGGCGGCATCGCGTCCTTCAACAGCATCACCAGCGTGGTCAACTCCACGCTGGTGCGCAACGAGGCCCTGGGAATCAATCCGAACGACGGCGGCGGCGGCATCTTTGGCTACTTCGGGGCGGTCAACGTTCGCAACTCGGTCCTGGCCAACAACAGTGACGACGCCAATACCGATACCGAACCGGCGCAGTTCCTGATGCCGGTGGGCGTCGCCACGGTCGACCACTCGCTCATTACCGGGCTGGGTGACGCCCTCGGCGCAACCGGCACCGGCAACGTGGCGGGTGACCCCGCCTTCGTCAACGAAGCGGGTGGCAATCTGCATCTCACGCTGGCGTCCGCGGCCATCGAAGGCGGCAACAACGCCGACCCCGATGTTCCCGCCGCGGATCTGGACGGACTGCCGCGCGTGTCCGGTGTGAACACCGACATGGGCGCGTACGAGTACGCGGTATCCTGCCCCGCGCAGACCGTGATCTACGTGGACGGTGGCCGCGACCCCGGCGACGGGCTGTCGTGGACGTTCCCGTTTACCGATCTGCACGAGGCCCTGAACCTGGCGCGCGCCTGTCCCACCATCCAGGAGATCTGGGTGGCGGCGTACACGTACCAGACCACGAATGGCTTCAACCGCTTCGCCACCTTCCGGCTCGCGGATGGCGTTGCGCTCTACGGCGGATTTGCCGGTGACGAGACCGATCTGTCGCAGCGGGATCCGGTGGCCAACCCCACCATTCTCTCCGGCGAAATCGGGACGGTCGACGCCTTCGACAACAGCTACCACGTGGTCACGGTTCCCGCCTCGGCCGACGCATCCACCATTCTCGACGGCTTCACCGTGCAGGATGGCTGGGCCGACGGCGGCGGATCACACAACAACGGCGCCGGCATGGACAACTCCGGGTCACCCACCATCGCCAACGTGACCTTCTTCCGCAACCACGCCGAAGGTATCGGCGGCGGTGCGAGGAACGGCGCGGGTGCCAGCTTTACCGACTGCGTGTTCTATCAGAACGACGCGGGTAACGATGGCGGCGGTCTCCACCAGGGAAACGACTACGCCGTGATCTTCCGTAATGTTGTGTTCCGCGATAACTCCGGCCTGTTTGGCGGCGGCATCCGCACCGGCGGGGCGTGCGAGTTCACCAACGTGGTATTCGTGGACAACTCGGCCGCCGGCGGTGGCGGTATGATGAACTTCGGCGACGCCGTACTAACCAACACCACCTTCTTCCGCAACAGCGCGGGCAGCTACGGCGGCGGTGCCATGAGCAACGGTGCTGGCACGTCTCCCACCATCGTCAACTCGATCTTCTGGGTCAATTGGTCCCTGGACTTGAGTCCCGCCATTCAGAACGCCGTCACGGCGACACCCGGCATCTCGTACTCGCTCGTGCAGGACAGCGGTGGCAGCGGTGTGTGGAACGACCCCAACATCGGTACCGACCTGGGCCACAATATCGATGCGCCACCGGTTTTTGAGGACTTTCCCACCGGCGACGTTCACCTGCAGGTTCTGTCCCCGGGAGTGAACGCCGGCAACAACGCGGCACCCAACCTCCTCGCCACCGATCTCGACGGCGCCCAGCGCATCCGCGGCGGTACCGTGGACATGGGGGCGTACGAGAGCCTCGCCGGCGCGGACAGTGACGGCGACGGCATCGACGACCAGAACGACCTGTGCCCGTTCGAGAACGCGGCCAACTTCGACCGCAACAACGACGGGTGCATTGACGACGGCGCCGGCGGGCGGCACGTGGAGTACTGGGGCACGGCCGACTCCGTGCTCACCTACGTGATCAGCCAGAACGGCGCGCCGGGGGTTTCCGACGGCAGCGACTTCACCGCCATCCAGAACGCGTTCGGCGCCTGGACGGCGATCGGCGGGACCACCCAGCAGGCCGCCTACGGCGGCACCACCCCGCAGACGGTGGCGAACAACCTCGATCTCGTCAACCTGATCACCTTCGAAGACAACACCTACAACTTCGGCTCCAGCGTGCTGGCGGTGGGGCTGAGCACATCCTTCACCGTGGACAGCGTGTTCGTCGGTGTCGAGTACCGCGCCGGGCAGATCGTCGACGCGGACATGCTGTTCAACCCGGCCAAGGCGTTCCGGACGCCGACGTCGGGCGGCACCGGCAGCGACATCCAGAGTGTCGCGACGCACGAGGCGGGGCACATGTTCGGGCTCTCGCACTCCACCATCGTCACCTCCACCATGTTCTACGCGCTGCCCCCGGGCACCCGCGCGGCGGTGATCGAAGCGGATGACGCGCTCGCTTTCCTCAAGGCGTATGGAAGCAGCGCCACCATGTCGGGCACCAATCGCATCGAGGGTGCGGTGTACGACGGCGCCACCGGCGATCCCATCGGCGGCGCCATCGTGTTCCTCATCGATGCGGTGACGGGCGACTCCAGCGCCTGCGACTACACGCTGCCGCTGACGGGAGAATTCTCCTTCGTCGGCATCCCCGACGGCGACTACTACGTGTCCATGCACCCCATGGACGGATCCTCGGGCGTGAGCTACATCACCCCGGCGCGCATCAACTGGCTCATCGCGTCAACGCCACAGACGGTGTTCAAGCCGGAGTACTGGGATGCCGCGGAGTCCAACGTGGAGGCGGACGACAACGCGAAGACGGCCATTGCGGTGTCGGGCGGGAGCCAGGTCACCGATGTATTCCTCTATCCCAACATCGACGCCACCCCGCCCACCGTGGTCGCCGTGGATCCGGCCGACGGCTCGGCCGGCGTGCCGGCGGTGGGGGCCATCCTCATCCTGTTCTCGGAGCCGATGAATTCCGGAACCCTGGTGGGCAACTTCGCGCTGCGGGATTCGCTCACCCAGGTTGCGGTGGGCGGCAACGCCACCTTCCTGCGCGACGACTCGCTCATTTCGTTCACGCCCGCGCCGCTGGCGTACAACACCACCTACGAGCTGCGTCTCGACACCGGCCTGCAGGATCTGTTTGGCAACGGTCTCGCGGCGCCGTTCGTGTCGTACTTCCGCACCGAGGCGCCTCCGGGCTACGGCGTCACCGCACTGGTCCCCGACAAGGGTGTGCCCGGTTCGGTGGTGGTCGTGGTGGGCAACGAGTTCACCGGCAACACCGCCGACTTCACCGTCACCTTTGGCGGTGTGGCGGGAACCGTGTTGCAGGCCTCTCCCACCCAACTGGTGGTGCAGGTTCCGCCGGGCGCGCAGTCCGGAGATGCGGTTGTCAACCAGGTGGGACAGGGTCTGAGCAACCCCGTGGGCTTCACCGTGCTGCCGCCGCTGCAGGCGGCGCGCGCCATCCCCGTGGGTGTGTCCAACCTCGGTTCGCTGCCGCGCGCGGTGGACGTGCTGCCATCGGGCGGCCACGCCTTCGTGGCCACCGAACAGGGCGTGTCGTCGGTAGTGACCGACGCCGCGCAGGGGAACTTCCTCAGCAATGTGGCCATCTCCATCCCCGGCGGCCTGGTGGACCTGGCCGTGCGCACGGATGGCCGGCGCGTATACGGCGTGAGCTTCATTGATCACACCCTGTCCATCATCGACTCGGACTTCGAGGGCGCCAGCCCCACCGTGAACACGGTGCGCGCCACGTTGCCGCTGTCGGCGCCGCCGCTCGGCATCAGCATCGAGCCGACGGGAAAGAAGGCGTACATTCCCACCAGCGACGGTGAGATCCAGGTGTGGGACATCAGCAAGAGTGCAACCGCCACCCAGATCGGCGTGATGATTGCGAGCGATCCGAACCTGCGCGGGCGTACCGCCGTCGATCCGGTTCGCAACCAGCTGCTCGCCCTCACCGGAACCGGCAAGGTGCTCTTCTTCGACCTTGCCACCAGTTCGCAGAGTGGCCAGGTGTCCGTGGGCGCAGACCCGCGCGACGTCTTCGTCGACCCCGCGGGCGAGCGCGCCTATGTCACCGACAACCGCGGTTTCGTCACCATCGTCAGTCTCGCGTCGCGCCTGCGCGTCACACCCGACATGACCACGGGCGGCGCGCTGCGCGGTGTCACCGGGAGCCCCTCCGGCCAGTACCTGTTTGCGGCCAACCGGCTGCTGAACTTCATCGAGGTCATCGACCTCAACGTCGCCAACCCGACCTTCCGCACGGTGGTCAACCGCGTCCCGCAGGGAATCAACCCGGTGGACGTGGACGTATCGCCCGACGGTCTCTACCTGTACTCGCTGGTGGAGGACACCCGGCAGTTCGTGGTGACGGCCATCGGCGAGGGTCCGGCCATCACGGCGCTCTCGGCCTCCGCGGCGCCGGTCGGCGCGAAGATCGTGGTCGCGGGCGAGTCGCTGGCAGCGGATTCGCTGCAGACCGTGTCGTTCAACGGGATCGAAGTGGTGCCGAGCGCGCTCTCGAATTCGCAGCTCACCGTCACCGTGCCGCCGGGTGCCTCCAGCGGACCGGTGCAGGTGATTGCGCGCGACTCGGGCGGCGCGGTGAGCAAGTCCAACGAGGTGTACTTCGAGGTGCTCGGACCCACCACGCCCGGCGGCCTGCGCCTCGCGGCCAAGGCGGCGCCGGTGGGCGGCGATTCCACGCTGACCCCGGCGATGGCCGTGTCGCCCACGGGCAACGTGATGGTGTTCGGCAGCAACTCCGGCGACGTGTGGGTCATGGATGTCGCCCCGGCGAGCCCCACCTACAACCAGGTGCTCGACCGCTTCCAGCCGATCCTGTCGGCGGTTGACGACATCGCGGTTACGCCCGATGGACGCCGCGCGATGGTCATGAGCGGGAATGCGCTGGTGGCGCTCGACGTCAACCCGCTCTCGCCGTCCTATGGGACGGTGGTTGGAACCGTCGACCTTTCCAGCCTGGGCGGTTCCACACTGGCGAACATCCTGGTGTCGCCGGGCGGCCATCGCCTGCTGGTGTCGAACCCGACGCTGGATTCGGTGCATATCATCAACATCGATCCGGCCTCGCCGCAGGCCTACCAGCTCATCGGGAGCATCCCGGTGGGCAACAACGTGTTCGAAATGGCCTTCCACCCCGGCGGGCGCTACGCCTACCTCCCGCTGGTGGGACCGGCCACGCAGACCATCGTCATCGCCGACATCGACGTGGGCCTGGTGGCGAACACAGTGGTGCTGCCTTCGCCGGTGCCGGCGGAAACGGTGATGGACCTGGACTTCCTGCCCGACGGCAACCGCGCCCTCATGCTGACGAGCCAGCTGTCGGGACCAGCCAACCGCTCGGTGGTCATGATCAACACATCGAACCCGGTCAATCCCACGCTGGTGAACCGCCAGGCGTTTGGCGTGGCGCTGAGCCCGACCCCGGAGAAGATCAGGGTGTCGCCGCGGGGCGACCGCGCCATCTTTGCGGTTCGCGGGCAGTTGTTCTCGCACGTGGCCATCGAGCCGGACTCGGTGTTGCTGCTGGAGCAGAGCGGCGACCTGTTCTTCCACCTGACGCGCGTGCAGATGGATTACGCGCCCGACGGCTCGCGGCTCTACGCGACGTCGTCCTTCCGGGACAGTGTGTTGGTGTATGACTTCAGCGCCGCGCAGACCATGACCATCGCGTCGGGCAGCGGCCAGACCGGTGTCATCAACCGCGAGCTGGGTCTCCCGCTCAAGGTGCGGGTGACCGACGCGTCCGCCAACGCCGTACCGGGCGTGGCGGTTCGCTTCAGTGTGACCGGCGGCGGCGGCAAGTTCGTGGACACCGGCACGGCCACGCAGATTGCCGCCACGGGGATCGACGGTGTCGCAACCGTGCGCTGGAACCTCGGCGCCGTGATTGGTCCGGGAACGCAGACGGTGAGCGCGGCATCCGCCGGGCTGGCCAACTCGCCGCTGGTATTCACCGCCACCAGCGTGGACGATCCCAACAACCTGCCGCTGCAGGCCACCGGCATCCTGCCGCTGGCCGGTTCGTCCGACGTCAGTGTGACCACCGCGGTGAGCGTAGCCTTCACGCGCAGCGTGGCGGTCTCGTCGGTGACCACCAGCACGTTCTTCCTGCGGAAGGTGAGCGACGCCTCGCGGGTGGCCGCGGTGATCGGTTATTCCAATGATCGTAAGCAGATCTCGCTGACGCCCGATGGGCCGCTAGCCTACAACACGGGTTATGCGCTGGTCATCGGTGCACTCCGGGACGACTCCGGTGGCACCATCACCAATCCCGGCACCACGACGTTCACCACCCGTCCCGGCGCGCCGCCGCTGGCGCTCACGGGTGTGAGCCCGCCCAGCGCAACGCCGCAGGCGACCATCGTTCTCTCGGGGGTGAGCTTCGACTCCATCCCCGCGGGCAACACGGTTCTGTTCAATGACGTCGCTGTCACTCCGTTTTCGGCCGGGCTGGACTTCCTCAATGTGAAGGTGCCGGTGAGCGCGGTCAGCGGCACGGTATCGGTGCGGGTCGGCGCCGCCACCACCGCGGGCAAGGCGTTCACGGTTCTGCACCCGATGGAGACGAACATCGACGAGGTGCTCGCCACCATTGGAACGGCCGGTGCGGCTGCCAAGAGCATGACCATCAACCCGGACGGCACCATCGCGTACTCGGTGAGTCCGGAGGGCAACGTGGTGATTCCCATCGATGTGGGCGGATTGACCACGTTCCCGACCATCCCCGTGGGCAGGGAGCCGGTGGCCATCGACATGACGCCCGACGGTCTGTCCGCGTTCGTCGCCAATCTGCAATCGGGCACGGTGTCGGTCATCGACACAGATCCCGCTTCGCCCACCTTCAACCAGGTCATCGAGACGGTGGTGGTGGGAACCGCGCCCGTGGATCTGATCGTCAGCCCCGACGGCGACCGCACCTTCGTGGCACTCGGCGTCACCAACGAGATCGGCGTGCTCGACTCCGACGAGTCCAGCGAAACGCATCTGCAGGTGCTGGCCAGCGTTCCCACGGGCGGAACCGGCACCAAGAGCCTCACCATCAATCCCGACGGCACCGAGCTCTACGTGGGCGACGCCACCGGCTTTGTGGTCATAGATCCGCTCACCAACGGCGTGCTCAAGAGCGTTCCAACCGGTTCGGCCACCAAGAGCATGACCATCAGTCCGGACGGAACATTGCTGTTCATTGTGACCACCGAGGGTCAGGTGCTGATCGTCGATAACGAGGTCGATAGCCCCACCCGGGACGAGGTCATTCGCGACATCGGCACCAGCGGGGGGACCAAGAGTCTGGCCGTCAATCCGGACGGAACGCTGCTGTACTTGATTCAGGAGGAATCGGACATCGTGCTGGTGCTGTCCATCGAGGTGACGAGCAGCGTGTCCATCATCTCCGACGACCTCCCGCCGGGTAAGGTGGCGGTGGCCGTGGTCGATACCATCGATGCCGGCGAGGATCCCGAGCAGCTGGTGTTTTCGCCCGACGGCTCGGGGCGGGCGCTGCTCACCAGCCCGGGCGACAAGACCATCGTCGTGCTCGGCACCGAACCGCTGGTGATCGCGGCGGACATCGAGGTCAAGCCGCACACGCTCAACCTGAAGTCGAACGGACGCTGGATCAGCGGCAGCATCGAATTGCCATCACCGTACCTGCCCGGGGACATCGACATCGGCACGGTCATGCTGCAGGACTCGTTGCACGCGCATCCGGACAAGTGGTCGGTCGGCGACGACGACGAGGACGGCATCCCCGACCTCAATGTGAAGTTCGACCGGGCGGAGTTTCAGATGATCATGCCCCAGGGCGAGTACGTGCCGGTGACGATTACCGGCATGGTGTCCGGCCGCGCCTTCGCGGGGGAGGACACCATCCGCACCATTCGTCCCACGCTCACCAGGCCCGCCTCGTTCGCGCTGCTCGCCATGGGTGAAAGCACCACCATCGAGTGGACGTCGCCGGGCGGCTACCAGGTGGACTACGTCGACATCTTCTTCAGCGTCGACGACGGCGAGAACTGGGAGCCGGTGGCGGAGGGGATTCCCGACACGCACGTGATTCCATGGCAGGCGCCGCTGGTGATGTCCGACCAGTGCCGCATCATGGTGACGCTGTACCGTGACGACGATGACTACGCGCAGTCCGGTGGAGCCCTGAGTGGAGAAGAACACGACGACGAGGTCATCGGCAGCGGCATGAACCAGTACCCGTTCACCATCAGCGCGCCGGTGGCGCTGACGCTGCAGCGCTTTGAAGCGCGCATGGAGGACAGCGAGGCGGTTCTGCACTGGGAGACGAGCCAGGAGGTCGGTACGCAGGGCTTCAACCTGTATCGGTCGACGGACCGGGAGGCGGGCTACGCGCTGGTCAACACTGAGCTCATCGCTGCCGCGGGGCGGATCACCGGTGGCGAGTACCAGTATCGCGACAAGCTGGCGGTGGGGAACCAGACGTACTACTACCGTCTGGAAGAAGTCTCCGGCGGTGGCGAACCCAACGTGTTTGGACCCTTCGAGGTGCGCTTCCGGGTGGTGTTCGATCTGGCGCAGAATGTGCCCAACCCGTTCAACCCGACCACCACCATCAAGTACGCGGTGCCCGTCCGTTCGACGGTGAATCTCACCATCTACGACGTCGCGGGGCGCGTGGTCACCACGCTGGTCAACGAGACCAGGAACCCAAACGCCTACACGGTCACGTGGGACGGCACCAACGACCGTGGTGAGCGCGTGGCGAGCGGGGTGTACTTCTACCGGATCGTGGCAGGCAAGTTCCGCGACACCAGGAAGATGGTGCTGCTCAAATAGCGGCGGCACCTGCGGCAGCGGACAAAAAAACGGCGCCCGGCGTCATCTCCATTGCGGGAGACGATGCGGGCGCCGTTTCCGTCCAGCGGAGGTTTACCGAATTCGTCCTTCCATGATCGAGCGCACGCGCTCGAATCCCGGACGCTCGTTCTTCTGGTTGACCGGCCATTTCACGCCCGGAGAGGCGTTGGCCGTCGGGGAGGGGGGCGCCGGGTCCAGCAGTGTAAGATAGATGTTGTTGAAATCATGGCCCTTCTGGACCCAGACCAGCGTGGGCGTCGTGCCACCGTAGACGGC
>Ga0224510_10000361_pt1 | contig 36412 bp, 40 predicted proteins | sample SF_May12_sed_USG_FD_170161 | JGI IMG/M metagenome (GOLD analysis project Ga0224510, IMG submission 170161) | Sediment microbial communities from San Francisco Bay, California, United States - SF_May12_sed_USGS_4_1 | ecosystem: Environmental > Aquatic > Marine > Sediment | place: USA: California... | reverse complement strand
TGGCCTTCGCCTGATCTTGGACAGCACCAGGAGGCATGCACGTGAAAACCCGCCATCACCCGTCCGAAACCCGCATCAAATCATGTGGGCTCCCACCAGGTCTCGGCTATCTTGGACAGCAATGGTTAAACGTATTTATTCAAGTCAGAAATGGGTACGACTAAAACATGCAGGTACCCAGGACCACTCAATTAGCGGAGATCAGCTATTGATGATCGCCCTTCTTCTTTAAGTAGACCCGTGTTTCTCATTCCCACCAGCTCGCTATACCAGTAATGGTCGTTTTGTGTTGTCTGGTCTCGACAACCATCCCTTCCGAAGCATAGTACACTCGGGGATCGGACTCTGTGTCACAATCGATCCAAGGTAGGTTCCGTCCTCCCGGAACCACCGGAAACGCTTCTTCTCAATGAGACCAAATCCTGTCTGCGCCACGATGATATTCCCGCCGTCGACAGTGTCGACGAGTGCATGTAGGGCATCACTATGCAGGACATAGAGGCGGGTGTCCGTAAGAAAGTAAAGATAGTCACCTGTGTCGATGATCTTCCGCGGGACTGCCCCAATGTCGTAGGCGCGCACCGGTTCACCTTCGCCGTCCACCTGAACGATTCGTCCAGAATATCCAGCGAGGAAGGCACCCTGTGAGCGGCCCGCAAAATTGGCAGCATAGATCCAGTCCGCTGCATTCACCTCACTCACTTGCATCGCCATTGCAACGGTGAACTTCGTGGCCCCGACTTCAAACTCCTGTCGGTTCATTTCTTTGGCGAAGGTTGTGCCGGTGTAGCGTGGTAGTGCCGCTGGATCAATCCCGGTGAGGATCTCTGCTGCGCCCGTGAGCGCCTTCATCCGCTCCTCAGCACTCGCATTCCCCGGGTTCAAGTCTGGATGCCACAGCTTCGCTAGTTCGCGGTAGCGTCGCTTCACATCATCGGGCGTGATCGGAAGGGTCAGATTCATAACCTCAAGAGCTTGCATCACTTCAGCACTCGTTCCGAAGGAAGCAGTTTTTTCAGCGACACGCGCCCACCCCTCCTTGAGTGGCAGCTTTATCCCCCACAGAGCATGCCCCTGCATGGACACACACCATGCCTGATCAACACCTGTAAAGAGATACCGGCTGTTGTCGTGAGCGAGAGCAGTACAACGGAGGTAGTTCTTGAGCCTGTCTGTTTCGATCCCAAGTCGATGCTGCAACGTGCGAACCTCTGGTGATTCTCGAAGCGGCGTCTCCAAGATGACGTTGAACTCGTCATCGTATGCATGGACAATGCAGTCCTTCGACATAGCGATCAAACCATGGCCAAAGGCATTCACCCCGAGACGATAGACGTCGTGAATGAGCGGCGCTTCCACCATTAGCTCTCCGGCACGTCCAAACCGTAGCGCGGCTGCTGGTGCGTGTGTGAACTTCTCTGACTTTCCTAGATCGTCAACCATGATTAGTCCCGAATCGATTGAGTGAATCTCACGGAAAGCCGGGTCCGGACGCTTATCCGTTGGGATTTTCTCAACCGATAAGAGTTCCCATTCTTCGCTGTCGCGGATCTCGAAGAAGTCATGGGCATCTTCGACCATTTCGGTCTTGCGCCCCCCTTGCACCTCCTCCCACCGAAGTGGCGCTCGCGGCAGTGGCACGTAAGGTAGGTGCTGCAAGTCGATCTCACGAAGCTGGGAAGGCCTTTGATCCGACCGATGCGATCGGACCTCCCTTTTGAGTGGAGACGCTGTAACGCGAACTGAATGGGCGAGTGTTAGGGCATAGGTGCGTCCCTGCTTCGTGCGACTGATCTTCCCTGCCTTCTCCAGCCATGCGAGAAGGTTCGCAATTCGACGACCATCTTCAGCACCAATGAGATCTTTGATATCGCTCTGTAAGCAGCCAGGATTCGCCTCAATGGCTGCAAGAATTGCGGCAAACCAACTCCGATCCTTTTCGTGCTGATCGACCACGGAGCGCCATGACCCAAGCGCGGGTAACGAACCAACAATTTCCCGCATCTCCTTTAGCCCCTCCGTGTCTCCCAAAAGAGCTAACATGGTTCCCCCCTGCTCAAGTGCGGGTATGGAAGAAATATCGAACGAACCGTACTCGCGCTCCGTGCTTTGGACGAATCCTGAAACCTGTCGCATGTTCTCTCGCGCAAGACCTGCAGCCCGTTCGTATTCCCGTTTTGTGACCGCTTCCTGCAGTTGCCCCAATGTGGTAAAGTAAGTTTTGAAAGCTCTCTCATTGGCAGAAGGCGTTGGAGCAAGTGTACAGGCCTCAACGCCTGGCTCGCAGTAACCCCGCACGGAGGGAGTTTCCAGACCGAGAAGGCGTTTCAGGAACTTGAGCATGCAGCAATAGCTCCGTGAACTTAGCCCAAATTGTGGAAGTAGGCCAACGCGATGTCTCGCACTGGCTGAGCCTCACTGGCTAAATGAGCAAAGACTTCATTTCTGCTAGATATGTGTCGTATGACCTCCAACCCAGAGCCAGGAGCAACACCTCACTCGCATAGACGTTGATCGTCGGGTTTGAGAGTTCGAAAGCAAGGTCAGCAAGCACATTGTGCTCGAACGAAGCTGACAAGGCACTGAAGACCTTCCTCGGAATATCGTGAGGTGTTTCATCCCAGTGGTTATATTGATTCCTGGCAGCATAGACGATAAGCCCGATTGGAACCCCGTGCCGTTCTTGACCAATGCAGAATGGGATTGCTGACATGTTCGACGACGCGACCAGCACAGCGCAGCTGGTGGGGATGGAGTTGTTACGCGAATAGAGTCTGATGGCCATATAAGCGACCTGCAGAATCGCGCCGACCAACATCGCTTCCGAAAACTTGAGATCGAAGTACTTGCCAGCTGACTCCAGATAGCGATTGAGCGCCGCTTTTCTCTCCGCCGTCATGGGCTGACTAACTTGGCTCATATCCCAATGTTGAAGGCCTTCCTGATAGCACAGCCAGCAGGAATCTAGGCCAGCGTAGAAGTGTTTCACCGCGTGCGCCGTTTCTCGAAAGTAGTCTTCTGGATTGTTCGGGGCATTGATTTTCATATGTGCATGCCTAACGCACTAGTCTGGCACCCTCGCAAGTAAGCAGGATAGGTGTCACCCATGATCCCTTCTACTGTCATTTGCCCAGAAATCACAAAATTACAGTTCGAGTGCGAAGCGAATGGCGTCTTTGACCTTGGCCATCGTGGCAGCGGAAAGCTGACCCAGTTTGCGCTCAAGCCTGGGTTCGATCAAAGAGCCAATACCTTGGACGTTAACGACTGATGTTTGGTGCAAGAAGGGAAGATCGCCGAGCTGAATTTCGTACCGACTGCCCCGATGTTGCGTGGTCAGTGGAACGTATGTGATAAGTGCTCGGGGAGCGTCGGGATCGAAGCGAGAGACGATAAGAACAGGGCGGGTCTTAGCAGCCAACCCAAGATCGGCCAGCCAGATGTCACCCGGCTTGGCGTTCATCGAGGGTATCGAGCACTTCTTGCACGACAGCTCGCGAAGGCTGCAGATCCAGGGTGTCGGTGTCGGCCAGTTCGATCACGTCGGTGACGATTTGCTCCACTTGAGCCGCCACCTCAGGCCGCCACGAGGCGAGCTTTTTGTCGAGTTTTTGGGCGAGCTGCGTCATGCGGTGACGGTACCACGTTTCACCCTCCCCCGCAAGATTTCGCCTTCTGAGGCTGGATGCATTTTGGGGAAACATCCGCTACCATGCACTCTCCCACAGCACTGAAGCATCATCTGATGTGTGGAGGAGCGCCAACGCCGCATGAACTATGATACGATTCGTCAGTGCGTCCAGGGTTGTCGCTTTACAGATCACGCCCGCCGGGAGATGGAAACGGAGCCGTTGGGCCGCATCTCCGTTGACGAAATTCTGGAGGTGCTTGACTCTGGGGGAATCATCGAGGAGTATCCTGATGACGGGCCGTATCCGAGTTGCCTCATTTTTGGACGCACCCAGGAAGGCAGAGCTTTGCACGTCGTGTGCGCTCCAGTCGTGGACGAAGGCCGACTGATCATCATCACGGTCTATCAGCCAGACCCCTCGCGATGGGAAGCTGATTGGCGACGGAGGAAAATGCGATGACATGTGTCATTTGTAAGCGCGGCGAGGTCAGAGCGAAGAAAGTGGAAGCGGAAATCAAGATCGGGAACGATCACCTCTTGGTGACTGTGGACGCCGAGGCCTGCACGCAATGCGGAGAGGCGTACTACTCCGCCGACATCATGCGTCGATTGGAACAAGTGCGGGAAGACTTTGTGCGCAAAGCGATCACCCCGCCAGCCGTAGGACGGGTATACCAGCTGACGTAACAGTCAACGTTCTGCACTCCGAAAGAGCAATCAGCCGACCTCACAAGGCTAGAACCATCCATCTCATAGCCGGTCAGAGTCGGCGTCGGCGGGATTGTCCCAAACCCGCGTAAAGGCGGTAGTGGCGAGTTGTCCCACAGTGCATGTTGGGCCATATTCCTCCGCCTCCCCCTGAAAATATCTTCTGAGCAGCATCGAAATTCTGTCGATCTGTACCTCTCGCAACACTCACATGCTCGACTTCGGTCAGTCTAGGAGCGGCTCTTCAGCGTTTGACGAAGCATTCTGTGAATCGTCTCCCTGAGAACGAGATGACCACTCCTGACCTCTGGTGACCTCTCCTGTCCCTTCCTGCCTAATTTCCTTTCTTGTGTCAGTCCGCTACGCTCGCCCCTGGCGGTACTTGAGTCTCGTTGTTCCATGAGTCCTGTTTACGGAGGAGGAGCATGATGAGGACATCTCACAACCCGCGCGTGTCGATTCGAGAATTGGCTGCGCTCCTGCGGGTCAGCACCGATACCATTCGACGGGCCTACCGGCGAGGCGACCTCCCCGCGATCCGCGTGAAGACCGCACTCCGGTTCGACCTAGAGGAAGTCCATCGGGTGATGCAGCGCCAGGCCGAGGCCTATGTGAGCGCCCGGCGATGCGCCGCGAGCGGCGCACGCCGACCGCCCATCGAGGCCCAGCCCCCGCTTAGTCAAACGGGGGCGCTATTTCCAGGCACTAAACCATGAGTCTTTCCAAGCGATTCGACCAAAATCCTGCTCGCTTGAGAGTACTCCTATCGGGAAGTGGACGGCCTGCCAGCCTGAACCAGCAACGTTGTTACCGCTGCGGCAAGGTGTGGTGGCCCCGCCAGCCACGAAAGCCGGTTCGATGCCCCGGATGCAAGAGCCCCTACTGGGACAAGCCACGGCGAGTGCGGCAGGCTGTCACACCTTCGAACGAATCGGTGAACAAAGAGACGCTGTCCCACAGCCTCGGCCAGACGCTCACCAAGGCCTTTAGGAGCAAGGACGCTGACCACCCAGGAGATCACAACGACCGCTCCCTAGCACACGCATTAACGGTGCTCAAGGAGATGAAAGCCGCTGGCCGAACCTGGCAGGAGATGGCTGACCGGTTGGAACGGGAATTCGGGGCCAAGCTGGAGAAAGACCAACTGAAGGCCCTCGTCCGGTAACTCAACACCGTTCCCTGCCCCCCAGCTCAATGAAGGGCAGGGAACCATATCCCTGTCGCTGAGCGCAGCGCCTTGCAGAAGGCAAACCTGGATGCGGCAGGAGGGTTGGCCCGCTGCTCCCCGCGAAGCTCAGCCGCCACTGAGTGGCTGGCGTTCCGACGCGAGCACGGAAACGGGGGCACGGGGGTGTCGAACGACGCCCCCGATTTTCGACACGCAGCATGATGACAGACTCAAGTGCGCCCATGGACATAGACTCAGAACTGCTTTCCTCTTCGCTTGACGGGTGGGTCGTCCCTCCGCATACTGCCGCTCGGCGAAGTCGTAGTCGTGGCAGGGACCGGAAAGGAGCTGTCATGACCCGACCGTTAGTGGAATTGGTGGAGCAGTTTTGTCAGTACCAACTCAAACAGCGAGGGAAGACGGAAGGAGGGGTGCAAACCTATCGCTGGAACTTGGAACAGTTTCTTCTCTTCGGACGCGCACGCTTCGGACGAGTCGCCAGACTCTCGGACTTGACGAAGGCCGTGATTCAGGACTGGATGGATGAGATGGCCGCACGGGATCTCACACTCGGCACAATCCGAAGCCGACAGTCGACGTTGTCCAGCTTCTGTGCCTGGCTGGTCAAGCGCGAGGTCTTACCAGCGAATCCCATCAGCGGAATGGATCGGCCTCCGCATCGGATCGAGCCGCCTAAGCAGGTGCCGACGTCGGCCCTGATGGATGCATTGATCGAAGCGGCCAGAAAACGGCAGCGGCCTCGTGATGTCGCGATCTTCCTGATTCTGCGTTTCTCGGGGATGCGTCGAGAATCCGTGGCAACCCTCCAAGCCAGACACTTGGATGGGCTCTGGGGATTGCGGCGTGTGCGAGTGAAGGGCGGGAAGACGCGAGACATTCCGTTACCCGAATCCGTCATGCGGTACCTGCATGCATATGTCGCGCAAGTTCTCACGCCGTCCGTCACAACGGTCGCACCGGAGACACCGTTATTCTGGTCCGTGTGGGGTCGCCGGTCCATCGGGAAGCATCGTGCTCCGATGACCGGGGAAAAACATCTGGCGGTTGTGCAAACTCTATGGACGGATGATCGGCTATCCCATGTTGAAGCCGCATGATTTGCGCCATGGTGTCGCAATGGAAGTCTTAGAGCGGCGCCACGATCTGGAGCAAGTGCGCGCACTGCTCGGCCATGCGCGCATCGATACGACGCAGATCTACACGATGATTCGTCCGGCCCAACTGAAGCAAGCGGTGTCGTTTTACGAGGAGCCTGCGCGGCAGATGCTGGAGAGTTTTCGGAGCGAGGACGACTCCATGTTCGAGGAACATTCGCATGTTCCTCAAACACAAAGCCCAAAACTTGAATAAATTCAAAGTGGTGGTCCCAACGGGATTCGAACCCGTGTTTAAGCCTTGAGAGGGCTCCGTCCTAGGCCAGGCTAGACGATGGGACCAACCTGCGCTTATCCGAGAGGTGGGACCGTAGCATAAGCGGTTTTCGGTTTGCAACGAAGTGAGCATTGTGACAGTTCAGTGGATGGGCGTTGCTTGCGATATCCCCACAACCTAGCCTATACATATTCAAGCCTCGGCCCTAAAACGACCGGTTTCGAAGTGGGCTGTTGCGAGGAGATCGCTGGATTCACCTCATCCCATGTAAGGCAGATCATGCGTCACCGCACACCCATCCGAGTCGCCTTGGTACTGCTCCTCTGCTTGGAAACAAGTCTCTGGAGCTGCACAGGTATCCACCAAGACATTCGCTCAAACACCCTCTCGTGCCCCGACACGATCCAGGCAAAATTGAACGCGACGAAATCAACGATTCATGTCTCCTATACAGAACCATCCATGAATCTGAAAGGAGATCCACTCACAAGCCTCGCCAAGACCAGCATCTACTACGACATCGGTCACGGACGTACCCTCGCCAAGGAGGTCCCGGCGACGCAATTGTCAGGAGGGGGTGAAATTTCTGAGACCATCACAGTCCCAGCTAAGATACAAGGTGAACAATCGGTTAGAATCTGCGTGACCGCAACAGACAGCCATGGGAATGAAAGCCCATCGACGCCGTAAGCCCTCCTATTCGAATCAGATTCCGCCGAAATACCTCCCTTCGAACCGAGTCACATACAGGTGAAAAGAGGCTGACTCCACGGGCTTCGTACGGGTGAAAGTCAACGGGCAACCACCGGCTGCCACTCCTCTGGAATGCGTCTTGAGGGGTCTATCATGGTTGGGCCGTTTGCAGGGGGCCAAAATACCTGGTGACATCTGGCATGGCTGATCTTGACAGAAACCATCAGAAAGCCTAGCTTTCTCATGATTTTCTTACGGTACAGCCCATGCTTTGCACCAATTCCGGACGACCGAAGCACCATCGAGGTTCGAGGGTCTTGAATGGATGAACCGGCGGTGTCTGGTAAGACCAGCTCCTCGAGTCACGCCGTATCCGGTGGGGTCCTTGCCAAGCCAGGCCTTGAACTGGGCATCGGGTCCAACCTCTTTCGAAATAGCAACGGCGTCGTCAGGATTCATGGAAAAGAACAACTGGTCATCGAGACCAACCGTGAACAGGGGGTGTTTCTCATCACGCTCGATCTGTACGACGAGTACGGGGGCCGCATTGCGCATCTGCGCCGTAATGCCCTCACCCTCAACAAGGACGATCGTTTTGCCGTGGAAGTACACCTTGAGCCAGGCCCCTCTTCGGCTGAGGGTCCATCCGTTCGCTTAACGGATCTGCAGTCCGGTGGGATCGTTCTCGCAGCAGCCATGACGGGAGCGCATAAGGTCTCGCTCTTGTACGGGAAGTTGTACTCGCATCGTGGCATTCAGGTGGAAATCACCCCCAACTATTGTCGGATTGGCTCGGGAACCACGCTGTTTGGAGACATCGTAGAAAGTCGCGGCGGGCCAGTTATTCTAGGTTGAGCCAGTTCACCACCTAGCAGACCTATTGCGGTTCGTCCCATGGTACCCGTCGTTGATTCAGCTCCACCGGGGATGGCCCAGGCACATGCATGGTCCTGGAATACCTAGTAGACCTCGCTTCGTTTTCACGACAGGGGAGAACCGGGCGACTCTAACGATGATCTCCGGATTTGCGACATGACCGACATTCCAAAACCGACCGTGCAGGCATTTCTGGTCTGTGATCAAGTGATCGAAGACAGCCTGACGAAAAAGAAAAGCCTGATCGGAATTTTCACCCATCTGCAAGCTCCTTCTTTTCCTTTTCAGCATCAGCAAATGGGCCTCTACTTCTGCTTAACCGACGCGGAGGGCCCCTATCATTTCGATATTGATTTGATCTACCTCAACTCGGAACAACTTGTCTGTCGTGCCACGCTCCCGAACATTGAAATCGGCGATCGCCTCCAGATTTCTGACTTTGGCATTAACGTGCCATTATTAATCTTTCCTGCACCGGGTCGATATGAATTCCGGCTCCGAATGGAAGGACACCTCATCGCACAGAAGGATTTCAGCGTCATGCCTCCGCCACACCCTTCCGCCGCCGAACCATCGACCTAGAGATCGCCGTTTCTCCCATCACCTCGTCTGTGGTACAACTCCTTCGTGCGATGAGCCCGTCCATCTAACTAACCGGACGTGGGTCGCGACAGAAATCTTCCTGATGGCTTCCGAATCGACAACCTCATCGAATTTTATCCGAGATATCGTCGCCGCCGACCGCGCAGCGGGCAAGCATGGTGGCCGCGTCATCACACGATTTCCGCCCGAACCCAATGGATACCTCCACATCGGGCATGCCAAGTCCATGGTACTGAATTTTGGAATCGCCGACGAAACACCGGGGGGGATCTGTCACCTGCGGTTTGACGATACCAATCCCACGACCGAGAACCCTGAGTATGTCCAGGCCATTCAGGACGACGTCCGATGGTTGGGGTTTGATTGGAAGGGGAAAATGTTCTATGCCTCGGATTATTTCGAGCAGCTCTACGCCTTCGCCACTGTCCTGATCAGGAAAGGCAGAGCCTATGTTGACAGTCTCTCATCCGACCTCATTCGCGAGTATCGCGGCACGCTGACCGAGCCTGGCCGCAACAGCCCTTTTCGAAGTCGGTCAGTGGAAGAAAACTTAGATTTGTTCGCACGGATGCGGGCCGGGGAGTTTGCCGATGGCACGCACGTCCTACGCGCGATGATCGATATGGGATCGCCGAACATCAATCTGCGCGATCCCATCCTCTATCGCATTCGGCACGCGGCCCATTACCGAACAGGATCCACCTGGTGCATCTATCCCTCGTATGATTTTGCACACCCCCTCTCTGATGCCATCGAAGGGATCACCCATTCTCTCTGCACACTGGAATTTGAGGATCACCGACCGTTGTACGATTGGGTTGTCGCGGAGACCAACGCGCCCCATCGCCCACAACAGATTGAATTCGCCCGACTGAACCTGACCTCCACCGTGATGAGTAAGCGCAAGCTGCTCGAATTAGTTTCCAAGAAACTGGTGGCCGGGTGGGACGACCCTCGGCTTCCAACCATCAAAGGCCTTCGTCGCCGAGGCGTCACGCCGGAAGCGATTCGTGCGTTTTGCGACCACCTTGGTGTCGCCAAGCGGGACGCCATCGTCGAGATGCAGCTGCTCGAGCACTTCATCCGGGAAGACTTGAACAAACAGTCGCCGCGCGTGATGGCGGTTCTCCGACCGTTGAAAGTCGTGATCGAGAACTATCCGGACGACATGGTCGAAGAACTCGACGCCGTCAACAACCCTGAGGATGCCGCTGCTGGAACTCGAAAGGTGCCCTTCTCACGAACCCTCTATATCGAGCACGACGACTTCCGGGAGGATCCACCGAAACAGTTTTACCGCCTTGCGCCTGGTCGTGAGGTGCGGCTCCGCTATGGATATATTATTAAGTGTGTGCGCGTGACAAAGGACCCTCAAACCGGGACGGTCACCGAGCTGCACTGCACATACGACCCCGAGACGAAAAGCGGATCCGCACAGGAACAACGTAAAGTAAAGGCCACCATCCACTGGGTATCGGCTGCCCACGCGCTCAAAAGCACCGTCCGGCTTTATCATCCGCTTCTGCTCCCGGACGAAGCCAAGGACCAACCGGCTGGTGACTGGACACAGGCCCTCAACCACCAATCGCTCGAAACCCTCAGTGGCTGTTTGGTCGAGCCAAGCCTCGGTTCTGCCACACCCGGCTCTCGTTTCCAACTTGAGAGACAAGGGTACTTTTGCCTTGATCTCGATTCATCACCAGAGTCCCTCCTCTTCAACCGAACGGTGCCGCTCAAGGATGCCTGGGCCAGGGTTGAGAAAACCCAGCGGGCGTCTCGGCACTGATTCATCAGTGCGCTTTTTTCATCGGCGCTCTCTCGCCAGGCAGAATCTTCCTCAACGCGTGCCTGGCAGAACGGAACGATCTATACTAGCTTTCCAGGGACTTCAGCAGCTGTTGGTCGAGATGGGATAGAGAACTCTTCACTCGCTTGTGGAGGTCATCGTGATTGAATGTCGGGAACACCCGAGAATGCCCGTTGATCTGCGCGTCCTCTTTTCCATGACCGATCAGACGGAGATCCGCCATGGCACCATGTTCGATATTTCTGCCGGTGGGTGCGCTGTCACCAGCACGGTGTCGATGTCACCCGGAACCGGCGTCAAACTACTGATTCACGCGACGGACTTAGCCGCTCCGATCACCGTCCATTCCGCCACCGTTCGATGGGTCAAGCACGGCGAATTCGGCGTCGAGTTCATGCGCCTCACAGACCTGGATCGAAGCCGGTTGCAGCGGTTGCTCCGCCTGGCCAGACCCCGATCGGTTCCCCAAGATTGAACGACTTCGCCCCGACTTTTCTTCATCCGGCCACCACGCTACACTAGTTCCATGACCTGTCCTCTGTGCCACCGACCCACAACTTGGGAAGAGAACCCCTGGCGTCCATTCTGTTGCGAGCGTTGTCAGATTACTGATTTGGGAACCTGGGCCGCCGAACGATACCGTATTCCCGGTTTGCCGCTCACCGCCGAAATAGACATGCGAGAGCCTTTCACGAGGGTCGAGCGCAGCAACGGAGAGAGAGATGAAGCGGATGGCGACGCATCGAACACCTGAGTGAGGCTCGAAAAGACCACGCGCTCGTTTGTTTTTCCTGGTTGAAACTCGACGACATTTTCGAACGGGTGATGCATATACTCGTCGACAGACACCCCTACATTTGTTGTTGGCAAGCGACCGCGAACATTGCTAATTTCTAAATTCCTTCCGCTTTCTGCTATAGAAGGAGATCTTCTATGCTCGTGACCAAAGGTTACGCGGCGAGAGCCGCCAAGGAAAAGTTGCAGCCGTTTTCGTTTGAACGGCGTGATGTCGGTCCACACGATATCCTCATTACCATTTCGCATTGCGGCATTTGCCACTCGGATATCCACCAAACCCGTGATGAATGGGGCATCTCGCTGTTCCCAATGGTACCAGGGCATGAGATCGTCGGAACCGTTTCGCAAGTAGGCGCAGCGGTCACGGCCTTCAAGGTTGGCGATCGGGCCGGAGTCGGCTGCTTTGTGGATTCTTGCCGTACTTGTGGTCCTTGCCGCGAGGGCCTGGAACAGTATTGCAACGGAGGCACCGTCTGGACTTACAGCGGACAGGATAAGGAAGGCCGAATCACGCAAGGCGGCTACTCAACCCAGATCGTGGTCGACGAAGGCTATGTCCTGAGAATTCCGGATTCCCTCTCATTGCCCGGAGCTGCCCCGCTGCTCTGTGCCGGCATTACGACGTACTCCCCTCTGCGCCAATGGGGCGTCGGCCGCTACCATAAGCTGGCCGTCGTCGGTCTCGGTGGACTCGGCCACATGGCGGTGAAGATCGCCAAAGCCCTGGGAACCGAGGTGACGGTTTTAAGTACGTCTGAGAGTAAACGAGAAGACGCGAAGCGGTTAGGGGCCGCCAATTTTGCCGTCACGTCGGATCCCCAGACGTTCATCAAACTCCAAGGGTACTTTCACTACATCCTCGACACGGTGTCTGCTCCACACGATTACAACGCCTATTTGAACCTGCTTAAGACCGACGGCACCATGATCCTGGTGGGCGCACCAGAGACCCCGGCCCCAGTCCAGGCCTTCTCGCTTATTTTTAAACGACGTCGTCTCGCCGGTTCCCTCATCGGTGGCATCAAAGAAACACAAGAAATGCTCGACTTCTGCGCCGAACACAAGATCGAATCCGACATCGAGTTGATCCCCATTCAACAGGTCAACGAAGCCTATGAACGGGTGATTCGAGGCGACGTGCGGTACCGATTCGTGATCGATATCGGCACGTTGATCTAATTCCTGCACACATACCGCTTGCGCTGTCATTAGGCTCAGCTTGCCCCGTTGTTATCCCTCAGGTAGAGTAGACGACATGATAACGGTGGGGCACAGGCGCGAGCGACCGATTGCCATGCAGGCTGACGGAACGTTGCTGGCGGAGGGCGCCCGATTTAGCGAAACTATCGCACAGCTGGCCAAGAGTACGTTTATTCCGAAAGGCGTGTACCGTTTTCGATCACACAGGGACGCAAATAAGCAACAAGAAGACTGCTTGGTGCAGGGCTTAGGGCGATTGGCTGTTGAGCGAGCGTGATGGAGGAATATAGCCGACCCGCTACCCTCGACGATCTCAAGACCCTTCTACGTTCCCTCAATCAACATCGCGTGGACTATTTTTTGATCGGCGGGTATGCGCTGGCCGCCCATGGATACCAACGGGCGACGACCGATATCGACATCGTGGTCCCTGCCTCTGCCGTAGCGGGACAGCGGGTCAAGGAGGCGTTGTTGATCCTGCCGGATCAAGCTGCCAAAGAGATTGAGCCTGCCTGGTTTGAAGAAGGTGAAAACATCCGAGTAGCCGATGCGTTTGTCGTGGATGTCATGCTGAATGCCAACGGCATGACGTACGAAACCCTCCGTCCATACGCAGAAACAATTGAGTTCGAGGGTATCCCCGTTAGAACCATCAATCTGGAAGGGCTGCTCCGCACCAAACAAACGCTGCGTGAAAAAGACGTTCCGGACCGCATCGTCTTAGAGCGCGCCCTGGAAGTGCTTCGCGCGTCTCGCCGCGAGAGTGAGTCCCGGTAGTTTCGGGGTTCATGAACGACCTCCGTCGCTCTTCCCCCGCGCACATCCTGCGAACGCAGCCTAATCTTGGCATCAGCTCAAATGTTTTTGTCGGACCCGCCCGACTAGCATCATGGTGTCCTCGCGTACCGAGAGCTCACGATGTTACGCCGACCCGACGGATTGCTGCAGGATCGGTCAATAAGATTCCCATTCAGCAGGTCAATGAAGCCTATGAACGGGTGATTCAAGTCGACGAGCAGTACCGATTCGTGATCGACAGGGCGGTTCATCTCTTTGGGACGGAAGTGGCTGGGGGACTAGGAATCGAACCTAGGTAGCCGGCTCCAAAGGCCGGCGTCCTACCGCTAGACGATCCCCCAGCGCGGTATGAAGATATGACTTCGAAAGGAGTTTGGCTGGGGGACTAGGAATCGAACCTAGGTAGTCAGATCCAGAGACTGACGTCCTACCGCTAGACGATCCCCCAACCGGGGTTCACAGTAATATATCGATCGCAATTCCGTCAAGTTCGACGCGGGTTTGGCCGGAGGAGCCACCTTCTTATCCTCCTGAGGCGCGCTCGACCCCCTTTTGGAGACGATACAGAGTCCGGTCACGCCCCAAAACTTCCATCACCTCGAAGAGCCCTGGACTTGCCGTTCGCCCGGTCAAGGCCACACGGACTGGCTGAGCGAGCGCGCCCATCTTGATACCTTCTTCCTCGACGAGCTTTTTAAAACTCTCCTCCCAAGCCTGTTTAGAAAACCTCGGAAACGCCTCGAAGCGCGTGAGCAGCTTCTGCAGCAACGGAGCAGTCATTGGCGAGAGAAATTTCTTGGCTGCTTCCACCTCGTATATTGCCTCTTGCCCAAAATAAGGCTTCACCCACTCCACCATGTCGACCAACGTCTTCGTCCGTTCCTTCACCAGCACAACGACCTGCGCCAACCACTCTTTCGAGACGGTCCTGACCTGTTCCTGTAATCCCGCTGCGTTCAGCAACGGCACCAACGCTTCGGCAACCTCGGACGGTGAGCTGGATTTGATGTATTCCGCGTTGATCCAGAGTAGCTTGTCGGGGTTGAAGACCGCTGCCGAAGATTGCACATGCTTCCAGGAAAACTTTTCGATCAGCTCCCGACGCGTGAAAAGTTCCTGATCACCATGGGACCACCCTAGCCGGACAAGGTAATTCACCATTGCCTCCGGCAAATATCCCATGTCCTTGTAGGCCATGATCGAGGTCGCACCATGCCGCTTGGAAAGCCGCGCCTTATCTGAGCCGAGGATCATCGGCAAATGGCCGAACTGTGGGACGGGAAACCCCAGGGCTTCGAAAATCGGAATTTGCCGAGGCGTGTTGGTCAAATGGTCGTCTCCCCGCACAACATGCGTAATGCACATCAGGGCATCGTCGACCACGACGGAAAAATTGTACGTCGGATACCCGTTAGACCGAAGAATGATGAGATCGTCGGCAGCACTGGTATCAAAAGTAATCTTACCCTTGATGAGATCGTCAACCACAATCTGCCCCTCTTGTGGGGCCTTGAACCGAAGTGCGGCATCCTCCGTAGGGCTCGCGATTCCTAAGTTCCGACAGCGACCGTCATACCGAGGCGAGAGCCCTTTAGCTTCCGCTTCCTTTCGACGCGCCTCCAACTCTTCGGCCTTACACACACACCAGTACGCATGCCCAGTCTCAAGCAACTTCATGGCATGTTGGCAATACAGGTCCTTCCGTTCGGTCTGGCGAAATGGACCTTCGTCCCAATCAAGCCCGACCCATTTCATCCCCTCGATGATGGCTTGGATGGATTCATCGGTTGAACGACTCTGGTCGGTATCCTCGATCCGAAGGACAAATATCCCTCCTTGCTGACGAGCAAAGAGCCAGTTGAAAAGCGCGGTACGGACTCCGCCAATGTGGAGAAATCCCGTCGGACTGGGTGCGAATCGGACACGAACTTGACTCATATGCGCTTGGTCCCTTCCCTATAGCTGATCGACATCTATACCACGCTGCAAAATTCCTTGTACATCGCATCCACGCTTCCATCTCTTGACGGCTTCTGCTAAGAGGGTGAAGGGAGGTCGTCATGGCGGAACCTACACAACCAGCCACGGTGCTGTCGATTACTGATTTCACACCTCACGTCCGCCAACTTGTTGTCAAACCCCAGACAAGCAAGATTTCGTTCCAGCCGGGACAATGGGTTTCACTCAAGTTACCGGTGGGACCGAAGCCACCACTCAATCGCGCATACTCTGTGGCCGCCCCAGCTTCACCGGCTGGAGAGTTGACGCTGGTCTTTGATCGTGTTCCCGGTGGGCTTGGATCGAACTATCTCTACCAATTGAACTCGGGAGATGAAATTTCACTCTCAGGCCCGTATGGAAATTTCCTGCTGCCTCACACGCTCGATCGTGAACTCATCCTGATTGGTCGCTATACAGGCCTCGTGCCGCTGCGATGCATCCTCAAGCAAATGTTTCTTTCCGCCATTCATATTCCCATTCTCCTGATTGCAGTGGCCCCGAACGAAGAGGAGACCCTGTTTCATCAGGAATGGCTCAGCATGGCAGCGCAACACCCCTTGTTCCGCTATCTTCCTTTGGTCGCTCAGAACGGTGAGGTGGAAGCCGTTGAAAAGACGTTAAGGATGCTTCCATCGTTGATGGGGAAACAGGCGAAGGTCATACCCTTGCTGTGCGGAACGAAGGCTTTTGTCCGGCCTCTCAGAACCTATTTCGTGGAACAAGGCTACGAGCGAAAAGAAGTGAAGGTCGAGACCTACGACTGAAGGCTATCCGGAGGGTATCATCATTGGGCTCTTCTCACCCGTTCTCTCACACGACAGTTGACAAACGAAGCAAGGACTCCGACGGCTCAGTGCCCCTCCCTCACCAGATTCTTGTTCACGGCTGGGATCTCAACGACGATGTTCTTCGTTCCATTGGGCACACATTGGCATCCTAACCGCGACTGAAGCGTCGTCATGGGCGCTTCATCCAGTTGATCATACTCATCGTCGGTCCCTTCATTACAGGTTTCCAGCCCCTGCTTCACCACAATATGGCAGGTGGAACAGGCGCAGACCCCACCGCACACATGTTCGAGATCCACCCCATGCCCCATCGCAATGTCCAGAATGCTTCCGGGGAGTCCCGTTTCTCCGTATGGAAGTTTGTCGGGATCGACAGTCACAGTAGTCGAGTCTCCGCTCGGTTGAATGAAAGTGAGGCTATAGGAGACTTTTGGGAGCTCATAGTCTGTCTTTTCAATGTAAGGGTTGGTCCCACCCATGTTTCCAATTCCTTTCTAATCCGTCGTTTGACTCACATCTTGTGTTGACAGCACAGAAATTTACATGCTAGTCTTTATCCGACCATATTGATCGGAGATCATTATAGTCTCCGATCATAACGATCGGCAATAAGAATGTTGAAGATTTCCAAAAAATCCGACTACGCGCTCATGGCCTTGCAGCATATCGCCTCGGTCCAGTTCGGTGATATCACGCCCGGCCGTGTGGTAAACACAAAAGAGATCGCGGAGGAATACAACATCCCATTGGAGTTGTTGGCCAAGGTTCTCCAGGCGCTCTCAAAAAGCGGCCTCATCGAAAGCCACAACGGCCCCAAGGGAGGCTATCTCCTCGCACGGAGCGCCAGACAAATCACCATCGCACAAATCCTCGAGAGCATCGAAGGGCCACTTGCCCTCACGGACTGCTCGCACGAAAAAGAGGGTGAATTCTGTATGCAGCGCGAACACTGCAACATCCGTACGCCGCTGCTGAAAGTGCAAGACAGTATCTATCAACTACTGAACAACATGACGTTGGGAGACATGCTGGGTGGTACACCCTTGATTACGATTCAATCTCCCTCGACACAAGGAGTCGAACAATGAAGCTTCCTATTTTCCTCGACAACCATTCCACTACCCCGATGGATCCACAAGTCCTTGAGGCCATGCTGCCGTATTTCGTCGAGAAATTCGGGAACGCCGCTAGTCGAAACCACGCCTTTGGCTGGGCAGCCGAAGAAGCGGTTGACCAAGCCAGAAAACAGATTGCGAAGCTCATCAAGGCCGACTCGAAAGAAATTGTCTTCACCAGTGGCGCAACGGAATCGGACAACCTGGCGTTGAAGGGCGTCGTGGAGATGTACAAGGAGAAAGGCACTCATATCATCACCTCGTCCACGGAACATCGCGCCGTACTCGATACGGCCAAGTCCCTTGAAGCCAAGGGTCTAGCGACCGTGACATATCTGCCGGTCGATAAATACGGCATGGTGAACCCGCAGGATGTGGAGAAGGCCATCACCGAGAAGACGATCTTGATATCCGTCATGCTGGCCAACAATGAAATCGGCACGATCAATCCCATCGCTGAGATCGGAAAGATCGCGAAAGCAAAAGGCGTTCTCTTCCATTGCGATGCAACACAAGGCGTCGGGAAAATTCCCGTCGATGTCCAAGCCATGGGCATCGATCTCATGTCGTTCTCGGCCCACAAAATCTACGGCCCCAAGGGAGTCGGCGCGCTCTACGTCAGAAAGAGAAACCCGCGGGTTCGGATCGTGGCCCAGATGGACGGCGGAGGACATGAACGGGGCATGCGTTCCGGCACGTTGCCGGTCCCGTTGATCGTCGGATTCGGAAAGGCCTGTGAACTCTGCGAGCAGGAAATGACGACGGAAACGGCGCGGCTGAGCAAGATGCGCGACCGGCTCCAAACCGACATTATGGCCGCCCTGGAAGAAAGCTATCTCAACGGCCATCCGACGAACCGCTTACCGGGAAATCTTAATATTTCGTTTGCCTATGTTGAAGGTGAGTCGTTGCTCATGGGAATGAAAGACATCGCACTCTCGTCCGGTTCGGCCTGTACGTCGGCCACCCTGGAGCCGTCGTACGTCTTGCGTGCTCTCGGCGTCGGAACTGAGCTCGCTCACTCATCGATCCGGTTCGGCTTGGGTCGGTTCAACACCGACGAAGAGATTGACTACACAATTAAGAAGGTTATTGAAATCGTCACCAAGTTGCGGGAAATGTCCCCGCTCTATGAAATGGCAAAAGAAGGTGTGGATTTGAAGTCCGTGCAGTGGGCAGCACACTAACTCGAGAGACCATCGTACATTTCGGAGGACACCATGGCATATAGCAATAAAGTCGTCGATCATTTCAACAACCCCCGCAATATGGGGAGCTTTAAGAAGGATGAAGAAGGCGTCGGTACCGGGATGGTGGGAGCCCCGGAATGCGGCGACGTCATGAAGCTCCAAATCAAGGTACAGAACGATACGATCGTCGATGCCAAGTTCAAGACATTCGGTTGTGGATCGGCGATCGCCAGCTCAAGCTTGGCCACCGAATGGCTCAAGGGCAAGACGATCGAGGAAGCGCAGAAGATCAAGAACACGGACATCGTTCAAGAATTGAATCTTCCGCCGGTGAAAATTCACTGTTCGGTCCTCGCGGAAGACGCCATCAAAGCGGCACTGGCCGATTATCAGAAGAAATCTGATACCCAGCCGGTCGACATCAAGTAACGGGTACGAAAGGAGCTGGATATGGAGACCACGAACGCAGAAACTCAGACTCCGATCATCTCTCTGACCGATGCGGCTTTGAAAGAAGTCAAGCGGTTGATCAATGTGCAAGGGATTGAAGAAGGTGGGCTACGCCTGGGGGTGAAGGGGGGAGGTTGTTCCGGCTTGAGTTACACGATCAACTTTGATGATAAGATCGGGCAGTACGATCAAGTCTACGAGATCGACGGCGTGAAAGTGATCGTCGACGCCAAGAGCGCGATTTATCTCCAAGGCACGCAATTGGATTATCAAAAAGACCTGATGGGCGGGAACTTCAAGTTCATTAACCCGAACGCCAACAAGACCTGCGGCTGCGGGGAATCGTTCTCCGCCTGATTCGAAACAGAGGAGCACCCGACCAAGCATGGCGCGCGTCATGCCGGTGATTTCTTTATGGCTAACGATCAACCGTCTACCCGTCCCGAGACTCGCCACCAGCTGCAGATGGCCCGAAGCATGTGCTGGCATTGTCAATCCGCGATGTCGGGGGAATACTTCTGCGAACGATGCGTGAAAGTCCAGCCCGTCTCGAAGGACACCGACTACTTCACCTGTCTCGGGTTTCCACGGCGGCTCACGTTAGATCCCAAAAAGCTGGAAGCCAAATTCTACGAATTGAGCCGGGCCTTTCATCCTGATTTTTATCAAGCCAAGAGTCCGACGGAGCAAACGATTAGCCTCGGCAACGCCGCCGTACTCAATACGGCTTACCGGACGCTTCGTGATCCCATCCAACGGGCGGAATACCTGCTGGCCCTTGAAGCCGGCTCGGTCAAGGACATCCGCACCTCTCCTCCTGCCGACCTCTTCGAGGAAATCCTGGAGTTGCAAGATACCTTGGAACAGTACCGGGCCTCGGATCGCGAGTCAGACGAGGGCCATCGGCTCCGAGCCACGCTCCAGACGGAGCAACAGACGTTGGAACGGCGCCGAGAAGAGATGGAGTCGCAAATTCGGCAGCTCTTTACGGACTGGGACCAGCTGCAGGACAGAGGAGAGGCCACGAGCCAGGCACGGGCGGAGCGGGATCGAATCCTGAAACGGATGCGCGATTTACTGTCGCACCGAACCTATATTAACAACATCGTCAACGATCTGGCGGCAACGATCGCCTGATGACATCCAATTCAGTATCTTTGATATGGCACGTATAGTCGGCATCGACCTCGGCACGACCAACTCTCTGATTGCCTACATGAAGGACGGCCAACCCTGTGTCGTTCCCGACCGCCACGGCCGGACGATGGTGCCTTCGGTCGTCGCCTTGACGGACAATGGTTTGATCGTCGGAGATCCCGCGAAGGAGCATTTGACGCGAAATCCTGAGCGTACCGTCTACTCCGTGAAACGGTTCATGGGAAAGGGGCTGGCGGATGTCGAGAGCGAATTGGCCTATTTCCCTTATAACCTCACTGAAACCGGAGGTGTGATCCGAATCCGGCTCGGCGCAAAGCACTATTCGCCGCCGCAGATCTCCGCCATGATCCTCAAGGAACTGAAACTGCGGGGGGAAGCCTACCTCGGTGAAAGCATTACGAAAGCCGTCATTACCGTGCCAGCCTACTTCAACGACAGCCAGCGTCAGGCCACCAAAGATGCCGGCCTCATTGCCGGGTTGGAGGTGTTGCGCATCATCAACGAACCGACCGCCGCCTCGCTGGCCTACGGGCTTCAGGAAAAAACGCAAGGGACGATCGCCGTCTATGACTTCGGTGGCGGGACATTCGATATCTCAATCCTGAAGTTGAAAGACGGCATCTTTGAAGTGCTGGCAACCAACGGCGATACCCACCTTGGCGGAGACGATCTCGACCGCTTGCTGGTCGATCTCTTTATCGCAGAAATCCGAGACAGGTACGGGATCGATGTCGGCCGCTACCCCGATCACATGCAGACTGTCCGGCTGGAAGCGGAGCGGGCCAAGATACGCCTTTCTGATGATCTCAAGACCGAGATCACAATCGAGCTACCGGAGGACAAGGGACTCTTTACCAGAGAGCTGACGCGTGATCAGCTCGAATCCCTCGTGGTGGGCGTCATCGAACGTACCTTAGCTCCCTGTCGCATCGCGTTAAAAGACGCCGGGCTCACCCCACACGATATCGACGAAGTCGTCTTGGTGGGTGGCTCGATCCGCATGCCCTTGGTTCGGCAGCGCGTGGAAGCGCTGTTTGGGAAGGCGCCGCATTGCCACTTGAACCCGGATGAAGTGGTCGCGCTCGGAGCGGCCGTGCAAGCCGACATCCTGAGCGGTGGAACCACAGACATGTTGCTCTTGGACGTGACTCCCTTGTCGCTCGGTATTGAAACGATGGGCGGAGTGATGAGCAGCCTGATCCGTCGGAACACGACCATTCCGGCAAGCGCCAAAGAAATGTTCACCACCTATGTCGACGGCCAGACCGGCGTCGATATTCACATTCTGCAGGGTGAGCGAGAACTCGTCAAAGATAACCGGAGCCTGGCACGCTTCCGCCTCAAGGTACCGCCGCTTCCGGCGGGAGTACCTCGTATCGAGGTCACCTTCTTGATCGACGCCAATGGGATTTTGAACGTGACGGCCAAGGATATGCGAACCGGGGAAAGCCAGTCGATCGAAGTCAGGCCCTCTTATGGATTATCGGACACAGAAGTGGAGCGGATGATCGAAGATTCGTTCAAATTCGCGGCAGAGGACATCAACGCGCGGAAATTGATCGAAGCTCGATTGGACGCCGAGGCGTTGAGCAAAACAACGAAGAAATCTCTCGCCGATGCGGGACATTTGATCTCGACAGAAGAAGTCGAAGGCATTCGCCACGCACTTGCTCAGCTGTCCGCCGCGAACACGGGTGGCGATTCTCGTGTCATCCGCGCGCGCATGGCAGAGCTTGAACAGGCCGCGAAGCGCTTGAACGTCGTGATGCTGGATGATTCGCTCAAGAAGAGCCTGCAAGGGAAGAAAGTCACTGAACTACCGTGAAGCGTATCTCCCAAGACACTCCGGACGCTTCATGAACGATTCGGCGCGAAGGAGCCCCCAATGAATTTGAAGTGGCAGGACGCGGAAGACATCGCCATACGATTAGTCGAGGAACACCCTGAGACGGATCCGCTGACCGTGCGCTTCACGGACATGCACGCCTGGATCGTAGCGCTGCCTGACTTTAAGGATGATCCGAAGAAGTCGAACGAGAAAACCTTAGAGACGATTCAAATGGCGTGGCATGAGGAGTATCAGGATTCAAAAGCGTAGCCTAGGCTATTCCACATCCTCCTCCACCGTCGGTTGCCTCTCGGGAATCTGATCCATCTTATAAAAGTCTGTTGGATCCAGTCGACGCTGGACTGCTTGGGTCGGCTCACTGCCTTTTGAAAACAGCTCCACCGTTCCTTGTTGGCCTTCTCCTTCCTGTTCCGACTCCAGAAGACCCGTCGAGGAATCAACCTTGACGAAGGTCACGCCATCCGGAATTTCGAACGGGACGACAGGCAGCTGCTTGAGCGCTTCCTTCTCAAAAGCCACCCAGATCGGTAAGGCCGCGCGGGCGCCAGTCTCGCTCGCGCCAAGGGAACGCCGATCATCAAACCCGACATACACGCCAGTCACCAAATTCGGCGTTCCACCGATAAACCAGGCATTGATGTAATCATTGGTCGTACCGGTCTTCCCAGCGATTGGGCGCCCCAGGACCTTCGCAGCCTGCCCAGTTCCCTTCTGCACGACATCTTCCATCATGTTGGTGATCAAATAAGCGGTTTCCTTCGTAATGACCTCGCGCGGCTCTGGTTCGACTGTCTCGAGCGTCTTCCCGGTGCTATCCTTGACTGACGTGATGGCGAAGGGTTCTACCCGCACGCCCTGATTCAAGAATACGCCGTACACCGAGGTCAATTCCATTAACCCGATGGAGGAAGAGCCGAGCCCCAAAGACAGATCCGCAGGAAGCGGGCTCGTCACTCCGACCGTTCTGGAGAACTCGATGACGTTCTTCACTCCGACTTTGTCCAGCAGCCGAACCGTCGCGAGATTGTGCGACTGTGCCAACGCATCACGAAGACTCACCATGCCGTGAAATCTCCGCCCATAGTTCTCAGGTTTCCACGTCTTGTCTTCCTCTTCTTGCTCATACACGACGGGAGCATCGAGAATCTGCGTGGCGGGACTGAGCCCCTGGCTCATCGCTGTGGCATAGATAAGGGGTTTAAACGCAGATCCGGGCTGTCGATGGGCTTGCACGGCACGATTGTACTCGCTGCGCGAAAAATCATATCCGCCGACCATCGCACGGATCGCCCCAACCTTTGGATCGATCGCAATCAAGCCCCCTTCAACAACCGGCGTCTGCTCCAGGGTGAGTTGGATGCCTTCCTTCGTCATCTTCTTGATTCCAATTTCGATCACGTCGCCCGGTTTCAGGATCTGTTTCACGTTCTGGTTCACGGCGAAGTCCACGGCGGGATCGGGCCCTTTGAGCATCCGCTTCGCCCATCCCATGTCGTCGAACGCCAGCTTGGCTGCGAAGGCACCGACTTGAACCACATAGTGATCTTTGGCGACCTTCAGGACGACCCCTTCCCCCACACTCCCAGGCCTCAACGACTGCTCTGCCCACGCCAACTCCATCGGTTGAAACGCCGCCAGGTCGACGGTGCGGCGAGGCCCTCTCCAACCTTCACGCTTGTCGAGGTTACGGACTCCGTTCAAAAACGCCGTCTCCGCCGCCTTCTGCATCTCGACGTTCAACGTCGTGTGGATCTGGAGCCCGCCCTTGTACACCATCGACTCCCCGTATTTCGCCACGAGTAGTTGCCGCACATACTCGACGAAGTACGGAGCAAGATGTTCACTGCCGGGCCGATGGAAATTCAGCTGTTCCTGGGCAGCCGCTTCCCGTTCCGCCGAGGTGATAAACCCAACCTCCTCCATTCGACCTAGCACGTGTTCTTGCCGTTTCTTGGCCAGCTCATACGCGGTGAAGGGTGAAAATCGACTGGGAGATTTCGGCAGCCCCCCCAGGAAGGCGGATTCAGCAAGAGTCAACTTGCTGACGTCCTTCCCGAAATAGGAATGTGCCGCCGAGCCGACTCCATAGGCCCCTTGACCGAAATAGATCTGGTTCAAGTAGGTTTCGAGAATCTTCTCTTTCCCCGATACCGATTCCATCTGGTAGGCCAAGATCAGCTCACGAATTTTTCGCTCATAGGAGCGCTCCGACGAGAGGAACAGCGACCGGGCCAATTGCTGCGTGATCGTGCTCGCCCCTTCGACTTTTCGTCCGCCATGCCGGATGTTGGTCCACGCTGCCCGCAACATTCCGATATAGTCCAGCCCGGGATGTTCAAAAAATCGTGCATCTTCCGTGGCGATCACCGCCTGCGTCAGCGTCTTCGGAATTTCAGCCAGTGGCGTCAGAATGCGACGTTCGATGAAGAACTGGCCGATCGACTGGCCGTCGTCCGAGTACACATTAGTGACCAAGCTGGGTTGGTAGTTCTCGAGCAAGTCGAGGGAGGGAAGATCCTGAGAAAAATGCCACACCACGCCCACGGCAGTCGTAGCGCCAATAATGCTGATCGCCACTAGCCCGATCAGCACGACTTGCCAGCGGTGTAGGCTACGGCGTGGCCGCTTTTGAAGCATCTCGATAAATCGATCGTCTCTCGGCATGGTGTATGGAGTCCTGTAGACGCGAACTGCGGTAACGCAAGACCATACAATGCGTTTGGTGAAAACTCAAGCAAGACGGAGATCGCGTACGCGTCAGCATAGAAAAGCATTTCACTTTCTAAATCGCTTCGTCCATAGTACGAATACGTCAGAACCTCCTCACGGACCACGCAGATGGACTCAGTGGCTGTCAACCCGATATTGAACAATCAGTTCAAGCCAGTGGCGGACCGGACGCGCGTCGAGTCAAAGAAGCTCCGGGCGTAGCGGAAAGAGACCTCCATGCAGAGTGCGCCGTTGCCAGTAGATGAGCCCTCGCGCCTCGCCGAGTTGCAACGATACGAGATTCTCGACACGCCAACAGAAGAAGGTTTTGACAACCTAACCCAGCTTGCCGCACAGATTTGCGGAACACCGATCGCCTTGATCAGCCTTGTCGATGCCCATCGCCAATGGTTCAAGGCCAAGGTGGGTATCGATGCACCGGAAACCCCGCGAGACATTGCCTTTTGTGCCCATGCGATCCATGGCAGCGACCTGTTCGTCGTGCCGGATGCCACCCAAGACGAACGGTTTGCCGACAACCCTCTGGTTGCGTCTGACCCGAACATTCGCTTCTATGCTGGGATGCCCCTCGTTACACCGACCGGCCATGCGATGGGCACGCTCTGCGTGATCGATCGGGCGCCGAAACAGTTGACCGCCGATCAGATGAACGCGCTCCGTATGTTAGGGCAGCAAGTCGTCAGTCGTCTCGAGTTGAAGCGGCGCCAGATTGAGCTCGAGCAAAGCCTTGCCATGCGTGAACAGGCCGACCGAACGAATACAGATATCATCCATGCAATTGAGCGAGGGCTCGAGGGCGTCGCATTCTTGAATCAGGACGGTTGCTATACCTATATGAATCCCGCCCATGCCGCCATCTATGGGTATAAACCGGATGAATTGATCGGCCGATCATGGAAAACATTGTACGAACGCGAATGGATCTCTCGGATCGAAAACGAATACTTCCCGGAACTCCTCAATACCGGACACTGGACCGGCTTGGTCCAGGGTCGAACACAGTCCGAACGTCAGATCTATGTGGAAATCTCTCTTGTCCTCGCAAAGCACCTACACGATCCTGCTCGCTGGCTCATGTGCACCTGCCGGGATGTGACGGAGCGAGTCACGTCGCGGCAACAGCTGGAAGCCCATCGAGAAAACCTCGCTCAGGCCCAAGCACTCGCCCATGTCGGCAGTTGGGAATGGGACATTCAATCGGGCGCCGAGAGCTGGTCGGATGAACAATTTCGCATCTTCGGCTATGAGCCTCACACGATCACGCCCACGGCCGATACCTTCCGCGAGGCCATCCATCCTGACGACCGACCCGGAGTGTACAAGGCCATCGAGGACACGCTCTCGCAGAATCATCCGTATGACGTGACTTGCCGAATCACTCGGCCGAACGGAGAGATCCGTCACCTTCTGTGCCGCGGGACGGTGCAACGCAACGCCGCGGGTCAGCCGACCCACATGTTGGGAACCATTCAAGATATCACCGAGCAAAAGGCCTTTGAACAGATTCTGAACGACACCATCCTGCGGCTGGATCTCGCGACCAGATCAGGCAGCATCGGCGTTTGGGATTACCATATTCGTGAAAACAAGCTGGTCTGGGACAAAAGGATGTACGAACTCTATGGTTACACAGTCGAGAACTTTCCCGGCGCGTATGAAGCCTGGACCACCCGACTCCATCCTGAAGATCGATCCTATGCCCAAGCTTTGCTCCAAGCCGCCATTGATGGACACGGCCGATTCGACACAGAATTTCGCTTGATCCTTCCTGACCAGAGCGTCCGCCATATCAAGGCCTCCGCCGATATTCTCAAGGACGAACGGAAGAGACCGGTCCGAATGATCGGTATCAACTACGACATTACCGAGCGGAAAGCCGCCGAGGCGAAGCTGGAGCAGGCGGCACGGGACATGGAAACCCGCAATCAAGAACTGGGGGAGGCACATAAGAAATCCCTGGCGGCCACGAAGGCCAAAAGCGAGTTCCTCGCTTCGATGAGTCATGAGATCCGTACGCCTATGAACGCAATCGTCGCCATGGCAGACTTGCTCCAAGAGACACCGCTCTCAACGGAACAGCAGGAGTATGTCGGGCGATTCAGCCGCGCCGCGACGAGCCTGCTTGATTTGATCAACGACATTCTGGACATCTCCAAGATCGAAGCAGGCCAATTGGGCCTTGAATCGCTCACCTTCGATATCCATGATCTCATCGATAAGATCGGCGAAATGATGGCCATCCGCGCCCACGCCAAGCAGCTTGAAATCGCGACCTTTGTGCATCCCGACGTCCAGACCTGGGTATCGGGCGACCCCACGCGCCTGCGTCAGGTGCTGGTCAACCTCGTCGGCAACGCTATCAAGTTTACGGAACGAGGCGAAGTGGTCCTCCGTGTCGAGCCGAACCAGCTCAATCCAGGAACGCTCCGTTGCTCGATCTCCGACACAGGGATTGGGATTCCGGCAGACAAAGTCCAGTCGATTTTTGAAAGCTTCACACAGGTCGACTCTTCCACGACGCGGAAATACGGCGGCACCGGGCTGGGCTTGAGCATTTCCAAACGGTTAGTGGAACTGATGGGAGGCCATATCGAAGTCGACAGCACCGAGGGCGTCGGCAGCACCTTCTCGTTCGTCGTGCGCCTTCCAAGAGCCTTTATCCCGCGCACCGCTTCACCGTCACCCGCTCCTAATCTTCGTAACCGCCGTCTCCTTATCGTGGATGACACCGAAACCAACCGCATGGTTGTCCGGGAGCATCTCAAGCAGTTCGGACCAGTGTTAGTCGAAGCCCCCGACGGCTTGGCAGCTCTAAAGGCTCTGGACGAAGCCCAACGGGAGGGAAAGCCATTTGATCTTGCGATCTTGGACTATCACATGCCGAACATGGACGGACTAGACCTCGCAGGTGCCCTTCGCGAACGAAAAGATTGCGCCTCATTGCCCCTGGTCATGTACGCCTCGGACATGCGGGGGCACGCCTCAGAGAGAGCGCGCGCGCTGGGCATTGCCAGCTACGCCTACAAGCCTGTTAGCCGCAAGCGGCTGCTGGAGTCGCTGGCCGTCGCGCTGAATCAGACGCCGGCTCCGCCTGCACGACAATTATCGGCGGCGCATCCGGAGTCCGCCTCCCTGCCGTCCTGTCATATTCTGTTGGTGGAGGACTTGGAAGACAATCGCGATGTTGTCGCTCTCTTTCTGAAAGAGACCCCCTGCCAATTGGACATGGCGGAGAACGGTGCAGTAGCTCTGCAGAAGTTCCAGACCGGCACGTACGATTTGGTGCTCATGGACATGCAAATGCCGATCATGGACGGCCTCCAGGCGACCACGGCCATTCGCCAATGGGAGCACGAGCAGCGGCGTACGCCCACGCCGATCGTTGCCCTCACCGCCAACGCGTTCAAAGAAGAAATGGATAAGAGCCTGGCCGCCGGCTGCACGGCCCATGTGACGAAACCGATCAAAAAGAAGACGCTCCTTACGACAATCACCCACTATGCGATCAGACCCGCAGACAAAGCGGCCTAAGACAAGGACTTCCCCATGACCACACAGCTCTCAGGGGCCCAACCGTTCCTGCTCCTCGTCGAGGACGAACAAGATACGGCCGATCTCGTGACGTTGATCATGAAGGAACGAGGCTATCAAGTCTCGCACGCTGCCGACGGCTCGGCAGCGCTAGAAAAGATCGCGCTGATGCCACCTCCTTCCCTCGTCGTGTTGGATATTCAGCTCCCCCACGTCGACGGGATCACCGTTCTGGAGACCATTCGCGCCACACCGGACTGGCAGGACGTGCCGGTCGTCATGCTGACGGCGGTTGCCGATGCGGACCGCATCCGCAAGGTACGTGCTCTCGCCGTCCAAGACTATGTGTTGAAGCCGTTCAAGCGGGAGACCTTGCTGAGATATGTTGAGCAAGCCCGTAGGACGCCACCACAACGTTCTCGATGAGTGATCCGGAATACCTCGTTACGGTGCGGTCAGCAGCCTTTCGGTCAACGTTCGATTGTGGGCGAGATCTTGTGGAGCCCTCTAGGGAGCTCCCTTAAGGATCAGGGGAAGGCAACCGATATAGGACCGATCGGAGACTCACCGATGGATCATACACGGGGGAATGAACCGGGCGCTACTGGTGAAGAACTCGTGCGCATCGATGCCTCCTTCGAACCCCTCGTGCCGAAATTCCTGACCAACCGCAAGAAAGAAGTCATCACGATGAGGGAGGCCGTGGTGGTGCAGGACTTTGAAACGGTACGCAAAGTGGCACATGGGATGAAAGGGGCCGGAGGGAGCTACGGCTTCGACCGTGTCAGCGAAATGGCCGCCGTTATTGAACAAGCGGCCAAGGCGCTCGACTCGTCAACCATCGAGCGCGATCTCCCGATATTGGGCTCCTATCTCGACCGCATCAAGGTCGTCTACGAGTGATGTCCGAGCCATAAGAGGAGCAGGCCCATGAAACACAAAGTCCTGGTCGTGGAAGATGAGCAGGATACGGCAGACCTGTTGAAACGCGTCTTGGAGCGTGAAGGCTTTTCCGTCCTCCAGGCAAAAGATGGGCGCCAAGCCTCTACTCTGATCAAGACGGTACAGCCACCCTCCCTGGTCTTGTTAGACCTCGTGGTCCCCTATGTGAGCGGAGCGGAGCTGCTGAAACTCATTCGCGATCACCCAGACTGGTGCCACACTCCCGTGATCGTGGTCAGCGCCGACTCCTATGAGCCAGACATTCAACAAGCACTGCGACAAGGAGCTACGGCCTATGTCACGAAGCAGAAGGGATCCGCCGGTCTCATTGAGGCGATGAGGCGAGTCCTGCATCCTCCCGCCTCATCACGCACCCAGCCCATCGTGAAGAAACTCCCCAAGGCGGCTCGCAAACAGCGCCCATCCGCACGCCGTCGACCTCGCAGTAGTCACGAAAAGAAGCGAGCCGCATGAGTCACGCGTACACACAGATTGCTCGAAACACCCTGTCCATCATGAAGACCGGTTCCTAGATCATGTCGAACATCGTTTGAGGAGGCCTAATGGGGAAGACAGCGACTTCTTCCGTACCGACCGTACTGATGATCGAGGATCACGACGACACAGCCTGCCTGGTGCGATTCATCCTCGAACGGAACGGCTATGCGGTCCGGCATGCCCCTGATGGAAAGAACGCCAAACGTCTGACGGAATCGAGTGAGCCTCCCGACTTGGTGTTGCTCGACATCTCACTGCCCTCCCTGTCCGGTTTCGAAGTCCTGCGCGCGATTCGGTCGACACCGACCTGGGAACAGATCCCGGTCGTCATGCTAACGGCCAACGGCCGCCCTGAATCGATGGCCGAGGCAACCACCCTAGGAGCCACGGAATATTTAAAGAAACCCTTCACACCAGAACACCTTCTACGGACGGTCGCCTCATTCATGTCACGACCAACCACTCAACCCGCGCCTGAAGTCGCACCCTCCCACATCAACTCTGTCCCGGATTAAACATCCGTACCTACGCAATGATGAGAGCACTTATCTGATCCTCCCGATTGACTGAAAACTGCCGCTGAGTCATTCTCTACGCGGGATCCCATCCTTCGCTTGTTTGGCACGGTGAACTTCGAGTATACTTCTTGGTTTGCGCCTCACTACCAGGGCGTATTGTTTGTCATTACAAGGAAACCTCTTCATTATGTCCACCGTCCGCGCCCCACATGACCGCCGGAGCGATATCCGGAATATCGCCATCATCGCGCACGTTGACCACGGCAAGACAACGCTGGTCGATGCGGTGCTTCGCCAAACCCATGTCCATCGCAAGATCGACGACATGGGTGAACGCATCATGGATTCGATGGATCAAGAGCGGGAGCGTGGGATCACGATCCGCGCGAAGAATGCCAGCGTCATCTACAACGGTGTGAAGATCAATATTGTCGATACGCCGGGCCATGCCGATTTTGGCGGTGAGGTGGAACGCACCCTCCGCATGGTGGATGGCGTGCTAATTTTGGTCGATGCGAAAGAAGGCCCCATGCCGCAAACGACGTTCGTGCTGCGGAAAGCCTTGGCGCTTGGGCACAAGGCCATCGTCGTCATCAACAAGATCGATCGGCCGGACGCGGTCGTCGACGATGTGGTCAACCGCACCTTCGACCTCTTCGTCCATCTGGGGGCCACGGACGAACAACTCGATTTCCCCATTGTCTACACATCGGCCATCAAAGGGATCGCCACGCTCGATGTCAACAAGCCGGGAACCGATATCGTCCCGCTCCTCGATACCGTCCTGGAAAAGATTCCTGCTCCAGCGATTCATGCGGACGCCCCGCTCCAAATCCTCGTCTTGGCGCTCGTGCAAGATCCCTATAAAGGCAAGATGGGGATCGGCAAGGTTCAGTCTGGTTCAATTGCCCGGCGGCAGAATGTGATGGTGCTCGGCAAGAACGGGGCACAGATTCCAGGCAAGGTCTCCGATCTCGCGGTGTATTCGGGCCTCGAACGGGCCGACACGGAACAGGCGGCGGCCGGCGAAATCGTTGCTGTAGCAGGGCTCGATGACGTCAGTATCGGCGACACCATCGCCGATGCCGACAAACCGGTGGCGCTTCCGCGTGTGACCATCGATGAACCCACGGTTCAGATGACGTTTTCGGTTAACAACAGCCCCTTCGCCGGACGGGAGGGGAAGTTCCTCACGTCACGCCATTTGCGCGAGCGGCTCTTCAAGGAATTGGAGACAAACGTCTCGCTCCGCGTGAACGAGACTGACAGCGCGGACCGATTCCTCGTGGCTGGACGAGGCGAACTCCATCTGTCCGTGTTGATCGAACAGATGCGACGGGAAGGATACGAGCTCCAAGTCTCGCAGCCGGAAGTCATTCTCCACCGCGAGGGCGGCACCGTCATGGAGCCATATGAGGAGTTGACCATCCAGGTGCCTGAGACCTATCAGGGTACGGTCATCGAAGAGATCGGGAAGCGCCGCGGTGAGATGCGTCACATGCGGCTGATTCATTCCGACGTCGGCACCAGTGAGATGCATTTGGAATATCACATTCCCACACGCGGCATCATGGGGCTGAAGAACATGCTGCTGGCGAAGACTCGCGGAACCGTCATTATGCACCACGTCTTTTCGGCCTATGAACCGGCCGAAGAACGGGATCTGATTGTGGCACCGCACGGTTCGCTCGTAGCCTTCGAAGACGGGACCAGCACAGGCTATGCCATCTTCATGACTCAGGAACGCGGCGTGATGTTCATCGGGCCAGGGGTGGACGTGTATCGGGGAATGGTCGTCGGGCAAAATAGCCGTGATGAAGACCTCGATGTAAACGTGTGCAAAGAAAAGCATCTCACCAACATGCGCGCATCCGGTTCCGACGAAGCGTTGGTGCTGACCCCCCCGCGAGACATGACGCTGGAGTTTGCGCTGGAATATATCGGCGCTGATGAACTGGTCGAAGTCACTCCGCAGAACCTCCGCCTACGAAAACGGCTGTTGAACCCGGATGACCGCCGCAAGGCACGGAAAGCCGGGAAATAATGTCGCCACGAGTTGCCGCATGAGGATTCGAAAAAAATCTCCCAAGCCGTCCGCCAAACGACCACCTCTGTACTTTGTTGGTTATCGAGGTACCGCTCCCGCGACCGACGAGGTCAAAGCACTCTATGACCGCGAGTATGGCGGCCCTCTGAGCATCCGTCACGAAGACGGTTCAGCTGAATCCTGGCAGGCTACACATGGCCCCTGGTCGGCTCATGTGGTGATGCCGTTGCCGATGAGTCACGTCGCTGAAATCATGAAGCAACTGGCCTGGGAGCACGAACTCATGGGTGCGGTCGCCCCGTCCGTGGCTTCGCCCCGAGACATGCCCGATACCATCCTGCTTGCAGCCCGCCTGGCTCGTTGCTTGACGCTCTTGTCACAAGGCACGGCGTACGATGTCATCGCGCAGGCGTACATCAATCCCTCGGACTGGCAGCAGCGCGCGCTCACGAGTTTTGTCTTGGATGACCACCTGTCGATCGTTCATGATGATGCGTCAGACGGTGACCGCGTGTGGTCCTATTCGCTGGGCTTGAGCAAGTTCGGACTGGACGAGGTTGAGGTCTTCACGAGTAAGGGGTTGTCCGACAGCACTGCAAAAGAAATCCTGTCGGCATCCGCCGGTGAATTGCTGCGAGTGGGACATTCTCCGAAAGTCGGAACCTCGCTCATTCTTCCTCAGCTTAGTCGTGTGGTGCACATCAGCAACTATCGGACTGCCGCACCGGCCGGACGGATGTTGGGATTCCGAGAGCTGAAAACTTCGTGAGTGTTTCGACGGCTTCACCGGGTACCACGCCGGGCCTTCCAGGCTGTTGACAAGCTTTTAAACCACGGAGTACAAAGTTTACGTGTACGTAGCAGTGGGGTCCTTCCAATTCGAGACCTCAGTACAGCAATCACCCATACAGTCCTATAAGGAGGTTTGTGATGAGCGATGTAGCACCGGAAATCAAGGTGGGCGATACAGCACCGGACTTCAACCTGAAGGATCAGGACCAGCAAGATGTCAAGTTGAGCGACTACAAGGGCAAGAAGAACGTCGTGCTCTGCTTCTACCCGCTGGATTGGAGCCCTGTCTGCCAAGGCGAAAACAAGTGCCTGACCGATGACTTCCCCAAATTCCAGACTGCGAACGCCGAGCTGTTCGGCGTCAGTTGCGACAGTTTCTTTTCGCACAAGGCCTGGGCGGACTCTCTGGACCTGAAACACCGGTTGTTGTCCGATGTCCATCGGACAACCGCGAAGTCCTACGGCCTCTATTTCGAGCCTCTCAACTGCTCCAAGCGGGCGACGGTAATCGTCGACAAGACCGGCAAGGTCGCCTATGTGAAGGTGCAGGAGATCAAAACGGCGCGTGAGGACAAGGAGATTCTCGATGCGCTCTCGAAGCTGAACTAGTTCACAGTCAAGGAGTCTGAAAGTTGGAAAGCCGCGTAGTTTTGGCTTTCCAGCTTTTGGACTTTCTTCGTGATAAGTTGACGACAATATGACTGGTACCGTCCTCGACGTCAGTGATGCCAACTATCAGGAGTTTACCCACGCACAGGCCGCGGTCGTGGCCTATGGTCTCGCCACGTGTGAACCATGCAAGGCCTACGACCCGATACTCGAACTGGTGGCTGCGAAGTTTCCCGACCTGAAGATCGGTAAGGCAAAAATGCATGTGCCCGGTCGCTGTCGAGAAATCAAGAAGACTCACACATTTGAGACATATCCCACTACTCATTTTTTCTCGCATGGGAAGCTCGTGCTGACACGCGAAGGAGTCGTAGAACCGGCCGAACTCGTCGCACTGATTTCAGACCACCTGCTGAAATAAGGCTGACACCGCATCCGCCGAAGCATTGATGGTCAACATCAGCTCTGTCATGAGATGAAACCGACTTTCCTGGAGACAGGATCATGAAACACCTGCTGGGGTCGATAGCTCTCTGCGCACTACTTTTCGGAACAGTGCCGGTCGAAGCCCACAAAGCGAAAGACTCCGGCCCCGTCCCGGCCCACCACGGCGGGCAAGCACTCGCTGCAGGCCCTTATCACCTCGAACTTGTGGCCACAGATGGAGAGCTAACCCTGTACGTGACGGATCATTCTGACAAAACCATCCCCACGGATGGGGCGAAGGCCAAGGCCACTATTCAGCATGGAACGGAGAAAGCCCGTACTCAGGTCGAACTAGAACCATCAGGTGAGAATACATTCAAAGGAACTGGAACATTTACGATCAATCCGGATACCGGAGTCATGGTCTTCCTCAGGATGCCGGAGCAAGATGCCTACGCTGCTCGCTTTACTCCACGCCAGACCAAGGGCAAGTCCGCAGGATCAGAGTAAAGACGACGCCGACACTTCGTACGCCAGGTCGCGGGATGGAACCAACCGAATGTTGGTGAGAGTTCCTTGGGTGATGCGTGGGGCGAGTTCCTGGAAGATGTTTCGAGCCAAATCTTCTCCGGAGACGGCCTGTCGGTTGAAAACAAGCGACAGATTTTGCTTATCGAATTTCTTGATGACCCAATCCTCTACTAGACGGTCCAAGGCCCCGATATCGGTCACCATCCCAGTCGTCGGATCGATTTTTCCGCGCACCGTCACAAAACAATCCCAATCCCGTCCCTGATGGTCGCCTTGAGTCGCATTGAACGTAAACCGTTTGGTGACGGTGGCCATCTCTCGGCCGTCTGCCGCCGTGACCTCGGCATAGAGATCTTCGTCCTCACATAACCGAAGAGTATGGAGCGTTCCGATATCCTGTTGTGTGGCTAACTTCTCCCACAGCACGTGCGCAAAATTCTCTGATGTGGGAATTCGGTCTTTGAAGTAGGGCATGTCGAGGTTCAGATTCTTGTGATCGAATTCTTCGATCACATCGAGGAGCACCCGCTTGAGATCGAAGAGATTGACCACCATACCGGTCTTCGGATCGATCTCACCGGAAACAGTCAGTTCCAAGAAATAATTATGTCCATGAGCGGGAGAGTTGTAGCAACGCCCGAACACTGAGCGATTCTTCACTTCATCCCACTCCGGCCTTATGTAGCGGTGAGCGGCGGCAAATTCGATGCGCTTGGTTAACAGAACAGTGGACATCATACTCGTGTACTGACGCCTGGGTGCTGAACCAAAAGATCAGCGTCCTGCGGTTACTCCTCGGTCAAGGTCTGCAAGCCACTCTTCTCTCATCGTACCTGGAACCGAAACATCGTGCCTGTACCCACCGTGGTCTACGCGAATGGTCACCGGTCGAGTGAGGTCCGCAAACGTGTGCTTCATCGACGCCGTCGGTCGAAACCGTACGAAATGAACCGCACTAATCTTTGTCTCGTGGCTCCGGCCACCCTCGAACTCACCGAAGACGACTTCGCCACCTGCTGTGATCGCAACCTTGTTGCCATGGTCCAGGCCCATGAACTGATCGAGCTTCTGCTTGATATCCGCTTCGTCGGTGATTTCAATCAAGAGCGTCGCGCTCAATTCGCCGGGATCGGGCAACAAGGCATTATACACCTCCAGCTCATCCTGAATCTTGACCGGATCGACGATGCGTTCCGCTCTGATCATTTCCTGAATCTGAAACCTGAGCGTTTCTCGGTTTTCAAACACCAGGGTCATCAGTGGCCCAACGGAAATTCGGCGCCGTTGCTTCAGTGTGATGATGCCAGCCCGAAACGACTCGCGTCGCCGATCATATTCGTCAATCGAGAGGAGATCGTCTGCGGTGAGTGCCTTCATCGAACTTCCTGACTGTCTTCAGTCCACCAGTGTGAAACTTGACTGTTTGGTTTCGTCGCTAGCTAGTGTAGTGCGTCATAAATAGATTGACAATCAATTCCGGCGAGCGCTATCTTCTGCCCCATGCATCGGGCCCCAGCGATTCTCCTGTCGTCCGCAGAACGATCGACGTTGACCGCATGGGCC
>Ga0224510_10000357_pt1 | contig 36592 bp, 35 predicted proteins | sample SF_May12_sed_USG_FD_170161 | JGI IMG/M metagenome (GOLD analysis project Ga0224510, IMG submission 170161) | Sediment microbial communities from San Francisco Bay, California, United States - SF_May12_sed_USGS_4_1 | ecosystem: Environmental > Aquatic > Marine > Sediment | place: USA: California... | reverse complement strand
CGCATAAGCAGCGAATCTGTGGTCGAAAGACGCGGCGTGGTTCTCGGTGGCGCTGCTGACCGGGACAGGGTGCTGATTGCACAGGGTTTATCGGCAGGAGATACAGTAGTAAAGAGTGCCGCAAAGGCATTGAGCGCCGGACAAAAAGTAAAAACTAAATGACGGGAGCAACAGGATGAGCGAGGCGCTCGCTGAACTGAAAAAGGTCAGTCGCGTTTACCAGAAAGGCAAAGATAAGGTCGAGGTTCTGCATGAACTCGACCTTGTCATACCGAAAGGCGACTTCGTTGCGATCATGGGCCCGTCCGGATCGGGCAAAACGACGTTGCTGAACTTGCTTGGCGGACTCGACAAGCCGAGTTCCGGGACAGTGACCGTCGGTGCAGCGGGTCTATCGTCAATGTCCAATAGCCAGTTGTCACGATGGCGTTCGACGCACGTCGGATTCATATTTCAGTTTTACAATCTGTTGCCGGTACTGACCGCGCAAAAAAACGTTGAATTACCATTGTTGCTGACCAGCTTTGGATCGGCCGAGCGCGCAAAGCGAGCCACCATTGCACTCGAGATCGTCGGCCTCGGCGATCGCGGCAAACATTATCCGCGCGAATTGTCCGGCGGCCAGGAACAACGGGTAGCCATCGCCAGGGCCATCGTGTCGGATCCGTCTCTGCTTTTGTGCGACGAACCGACGGGCGACCTGGATCGCGAAACTGCGGATGACATTCTCAGGCTTCTGCAGATCCTGAATCGCGAACACGGCAAGACCATCGTTATGGTGACACACGATGCGCAGGCCGCCGGATTTGCCAGCAGGACGCTGCATGTCGACAAGGGCAAGCTCGAACAGAGGGCTGCCGCGTGAAATATTTCGGCCTCGTCTGGAAGAACGTCTGGCGCAAGAAAGCACGTACACTGCTGACTATTCTTTCAGTGTTCGTTGCGTTTCTGCTGTTTGCTTTGCTGAACGCCATCGGCCACGCGTTCAAGGCCGGAGTTGACGTCGCGCAGGCCGAGCGACTGGTCGTCATCGACAAAATCTCACTGATCAACCCGTTGCCGATCAGTTACAGGAACAAGATCGCCAGTACGCCGGGTGTGGCGGCTGTGACACACCAGTCCTGGTTCGGCGGCTACTACCAGGATCCGCGGAATCAGTTCGCGCAATTCCCGACCGAGCCTTACGGCTATTTCGAAATGTATCCGGAACACGTTATTTCCAAGGAGCAGCTCGATACCTGGGCGAAGACACGCACCGGCGCTGTGGTCGGACGCGAACTGGCCGAACAATTCGGCTGGAAAATCGGCGATCGCATCCCGATACAGGCCACGATCTGGACCAAAGCAGACGGGGGGCGTACCTGGGAATTCGACCTGGTCGGCATTTTCTCAACCGACGATCCGCGTGGCACGACCGCCTTTATGCTGATGAACTACGACTACTTCGAGGAGGCCCGGGCATTCGGCAAGGGAACCGTCGGTTGGTACGTACTGCGAATTAACAAGGGCGCGGATCCGGTTGCTATCGCCAATGCTGTCGACAACGAATTTGCCAATTCGCCAAACGAAACCGAAACGAGTACAGAAGCTGCGTTCGCAACGTCGTTTGCCAAGCAGTTCGGCAATATCGCGCTGATCGTCCAGCTGATTCTCGGCGCCGTATTTTTCACGTTGCTGCTGGTTGCAGGCAACACCATGGCGCAATCGATTCGCGAGCGCATATCGGAGATTGGCGTGCTTAAGACTCTTGGTTTTACCGACCACACGGTGCTCGGCATCGTGTTGGCGGAATCCGTTCTGATCATGCTGATCGGTGGCGTGCTCGGCCTGTCGATTGGCTGGGTACTGGTGCAGGGCCTCGGCCAGCAAATGGGGGCTTTCCTGCCCGGTATTTTCCTCGGGCCGTCAGCCTTGCTGATCGGCCTTGGCTGCATGATCGGTGCAGGCGTTCTTGCGGGAGCATTTCCCGCGATCAAGGGCATGCGTCTGACCATAGTCGACGCACTGGCGCGACGGTAGGGGAGAACGATGGCAGGAATTCAACAGGTAGTCGCCGTCAGTTGGCTGAACATACTCAATTTGCCGCAACGCATTGCGACCTCACTGGTCGCCGTCATCGGCGTTGCCGCGGTGGTGCTGGTATTTGCCGCGATCCTTTCGATGGCCAAGGGATTCGAAAGAACAATGGTGGCGGCCGGTTCCGATGACACAGCCATTATCCTGCGAAGCGGCTCGACCGCCGAATTGAACAGCGGCCTCAGCAATGACAGTGCGCTGATCATCGAGAATTCGCCGGGCATCGTGAAAGAGGGCAATCGCCCGATCACATCCGCCGAACTCTATGTGGTCGTCGACGTGCGCAAGAAATCGACGGACGCGGATGCCAACGTCCCGTTTCGCGGCGTGCAACCGTCGGCGATGGTGGTTCGCCCGAACGTACGGCTTGTCGATGGCCGCCTGTTCGAACAGGGCAAGAACGAAATAATCGTGGGGCGAGCCGCACAACTGGAATTCGATGGGCTCGAGGTCGGGTCGACCATTCGATTCGGCCAGACGAACTGGGCAATCGTCGGCACATTCGAGGCGGATGGCAGCGTATCCGAATCCGAGCTATGGACCGATGTGCGCGTTTTGCAGGGCGCCTATCGCCGCGGCACCAGTTACCAGTCTGTGCGTGTGAAACTCGACAATACCGGCAGCATCGTAACGCTCAAAGAAACACTCGATGCCGATCCGCGCGTGGATGTCGATGTTATGAGCGAAAAAGACTACTACTCGAGTCAGGCAGAACCATTGAGCCGATTCATTCGACTGATCGGCTACCCGCTGACGATTCTCATGGCAATAGGCGCAGTATTCGGTGCACTGAACTCGATGTATTCGTCCGTATCCGTTCGAGGCAAGGAAATCGCTACGCTGCGCGCCCTTGGCTTCGGACCGATTTCGGTACTGGTATCCACCATCATCGAGTCGACTGTGCTGGCACTGGCCGGCGGCCTGCTCGGTGGCGCCGCCGCTTACTTGCTGTTCAACGGTTTTCGCGTGTCGACATTGAATGGCGCGAGTTTCAGCCAGGTCGTGTTCGATTTCGCGGTCACACCCGAGCTGCTTGTGCAAGGCCTGGCGGCAGCCGCAATTATCGGGCTGATCGGCGGGTTCTTCCCCGCCATACGCGCCGCAAGGCTGCCGGTGGCACAGGCCCTGCGCGAGGTCTAGGATCAGTTCGACTTCATTTCCGTCAAGAAGGGGAGTGTTACGATGGGCAAGTACGTTGATGGCTTCGTTGTTCCGGTGCCAAAAAAAAATCTGGACGCCTACAAGCGGATCTCGCGTAAGGCCGGCAAGGTCTGGCGGGAACACGGTGCACTGGAGTACATCGAATGTGCCGCCGATGATGTCAAACCCGGCAAGCTGACCTCATTCCCGCAAAGCGTCAAAATGAAACGGGGCGAGACCGTTGTTTTCTCCTGGATAGTATACAAATCGAGGAAACATCGGGATCGCGTCAATGCCAAGGTGATGAAAGATCCCCGTCTGGCCAGCATGATGAATCCCAAGTCCATGCCATTCGACGGCAAGCGCTTGATCTGGGGCGGATTTAAAACGATCGTCCAGCTCTAGCCACTTGGTGCAGCAGTGTGGCGGGAAACGACGAAGCTCTCGTCGTTGAACCACAGGCCGTTGTGCTTGTGCAGTATGCGCGCCGTGGCCTCCAGGTATTTGGTTGAGGCCAAAGCCAATTCCAGCTTCTGGTCTTCGATCTGAGCCACGTATATCGCAGCGTTCCATGCCGCAAACAGCGTGGACGTGCCAATGCTGTCTTCCAGTTCTTCCGGCAACGTGTGCATCTTGTATTGGAACAACGCTTTGGAATCCGGTTGTGAATCGATTGTGAAGCTTCGCGCATCCTTTTTCAGTTCAGCTTTCAACGCCTTGATCAGTTGATGACGATCGACCTGAAACGGGTCCTCGTCCGGCCAGATTTCCTGCACGATTTCCAATCCCGGGTCCTGACCGAAGGATTGCACTGCCAGCATTCTTCCGCCCGGCGCCAGACTTCGAATGAGAGGCAGCAGCACGTATTTGACCTTGAAGGCGGCGTCCATTCGCGCGCGCCACGGTTGCGACGCGATGGAGAGATCGTAGTTCGCGACAGCCTTCCCCTGGCGCGGAATAACGGAATCCAGCGTGAATCGGTGATCTTTGCGATACATGATCAGAACTGACGGCCGTACGTACAAGGGATTACCCGATTTCGCGCTGGCCTTGGCTTGCCACGCGCTCACCAGGAATTCGTCCAGCGCATCGAGCTGATGGCCGTATTCGTAGGCGGAGTTTCCCTCGAGTTCGACCGTCTTCCAGTTCATCGCGGCCACATTGCCCGGGTCACCAGGCTGGAGCCACGGCGCTTCACGATAGTAGAGGTTGGTAAAAATGATGACGCTTGCCGGGTGTTCCACAAAGCGGTCCGGCAGCTTCGCCAGGCTGAGCCGTATGTCTTCGAGGCTGATTTCCTTGCCGACGACATAAAAGGGCTGTGTCGGAAAACGCTGATGCATGGCGCGCAGGGTATGGCTGAGCACGGATCCGTCGCCCATGCCGGCATCGAAAAGCCTGACGGCCGGCGGAGTAGGACGAACATGGGCCAGCTCGCTCGCCGCACGCTCGGCGACAACCCATTTCTCATTACAGGTATTGACGAATGCCAGGTACTTTTGCCGGTTGTCGTAAAAGCGGAACGGGCGGTTCGACCTCGGGGCGCTCGCCGCCGATGGGCTGGCCCGCGAATTTCTTTGACGTGCAGCCTTACGTTTGCGCATTTGCCCGGATTTCCATCTGCCTTGGTGAAGCCTTCCGCTAGCTGGCGACTATTGTAACGATACTGCCAATACGGAATGGTCCGCGGAATCCGGGCTTGCCCTCTGGCCCTTGGTGCTGCCCCTTATGCGTATAATGTATATTATGTTAAATTACAAATGGACTGACCAAGACCAGAGCACCCCTATCGGATATTCAGCCGATACGCGATCAGGCCCCCGATCGCCATTGGAATCGCAAACACATAGAAATTCGTGGACATGTCGAAGCCCGCGTCAATCAGGTAACCGGCCGCCGCAGGTCCAACCACTGCGCCGAAACGGCCCAAGCCGATAGCCCAGCCGATGCCCGTGCTGCGAAGCTCCGTCGGATAGGCTTTCGCGGCGACACTGTAGAGCCCCGTGAATCCGCCTTGCTGCAGCAAGCCGATAACAAAAATTATCGGCAACAACAGGGAAATTCGGCCAGGAACTGCTGCGAATACTGCCATTCCGATCGAAGCGCCTACCAGCAAGGTGAAAACCACGTTCGTGAGTTTCAGGCGCAGCGACAGTATCCCCATGATGAATATGCCAATCACGCCGCCCAGGTTGAACAGGAAAAAGGACTGCCGCCCGTCGGCCTCTGAATAGCCCGAAGCCTGCATGAGCAACGGGATCCAGCTCATCAGGAAGTACAGCGCGGCAAAGCACAGGAAGAACGTGAGCCACAGCGTAAGCGTCAGGATACGATGCTGTTTACCCAGCAGCTGCCACATGCTCTCGATTGCGCCGCGCTGCGATTTTGCGGCGCCCGGAGCTATACGCGGCATCGATTCGACAGGGGCTCGATCCAGTTTGCTCAGAATCCGGTTGACCCGCTCCAGCGCACCGGGCGGGCGCCGTTCGATAAGGAATTTCAGCGACTCCGGAATGAGTAACCAGGCGACAAATCCCATCGTCAGTGTCACCCCTCCCCCGAACCAGAACATGCCCCGCCAGCCGTATTCGGGCATGACCCAGGCGGCCACGACAGAAGTCAGCAGTGCCCCGGCCGGATAGCCCGCAACCACGATCGCAACGGACAAAGAGCGAACCCTCTCGGGGCTGTATTCGGCGGCAAGGGCCGCCTGCGTTGCCAACATGGCGCCGGCGCCGAGGCCGGACACAAAACGAAGAGAGAGGAATTCGAAAAAAGACGTTGCCAGTGCGGTCAGCAGTATCGAGGCCGCAACCAGGGCAATACTGATAATGATCAGCGAGCGCCGGCCAATGACATCGGCCAGCGGCGCAAGAAACATCGCACCGGCCATCATCCCGGCCAATGCGCAACTGAAAATCCAGCCGAGAAGGTCCGGCGGAAGCGAAAGTTCGCCGGATACGGCGTGCCCGACGATTGCCATGGCGGTAATGTCAAAACCATCCAGCATGTTCAGGAACATGCATAGACAGATCACGAGCAACTGCTGCCCGCTGATCTCGCCGTTATCGATAACCTCGGCGATGAGGCTTTCGCTGCTGATCAACGGTGCAGGAGATGACATGCGGATTGCTGAAAGCCGGTTCTGAACCAAAGCGGCATCTTAGCTAACGGTATTCGCAATAGCTGCTGGATTTGTCCTGATAATTGTACGCGCCGTAACGTCTTACCGCTTCATAGGTCGCGAAGCCATGCCGGTAGCAAAACTCTCAAATCAATCGGTCATTGCTTTTTCATGTGACGAGCCAGCCGAATGCGCCGCCGGTTACGAGACCATACAACAAGGCATCCAGCATATTCTTCATCGTCACGCCTATCGGCCGACCGAACCAGATGCACTCCTGAATATAGGCCACGCCGTAGGCCACGAATGCCACCGTCCCGGCCACGCGGAATACCGCCAGGTAACTTGCATCGGCGGCGAGCGTGCGAGTAACGAAATATGCGCAGAGCACACCGACGAATACGTTGTACAAGAAGGACGCAATGAGCTTGCCACCCATTTTCGGCATTCCCGACGGCACAACGGTAACGTACGCCACCGGCCCTTCATGCATTTTTTGCTGCATTTCCGGCTTCGCCATATCCTTCTGGTCGGCGCAATACGGAACGGTGTACATCCCGGGACTCAAGCCCTTTAACGCCGCACGTGCGGCCTGTTCGTCGCGTGTTTGGCTGTAGTCCGATTTGTGCCAGCCGAAAACCATCCAGACCATGGCGCTGAGTATCCATACCAGCACAGAAGACACCAGAATGGGCATCCACAGATCAAGTATGCTCATGACAACTCTCCTTGCTTATTTTTGTTGGGAGTTTCTTCAAAGGTGGCCATTCTAGCGCCATCGCCGCCTAATTCGGACCGCCGGTCGGGATTTCCGTTACTGTGAAGGGGTCAGCAAAGACCGGATCTGTCAGGACCGTCTGGTCTGTCAACGCGTTAAGAAATGCGAGCAAATCCTCCCGTTCGGCATCCGTCAAGGAAAAACCTTTGACAAACGTGGACTTATACGGATTTCGACGCCCGTCCCCTGCTCTTTCGCCTTGTTCTATAAGGCGTCCGCCGGCTTCGTAATGCCGAATAACTTCTTGCAGCGTAGCGATGCTGCCGTCGTGCATATACGGTGCAGTAACGGCGATATTTCTCAACGTCGGTGCCTTGAATCGCCCCATGTCGCGTCGTTCCCCGGTTACATCGAACAACCCTGTGTTATCCGGCGGGTACGCACCGTTGCCGTCGATGTTGTAAAGACCATTGTTGTGAAATCCGACACTCTCTACCGAGGCGTCGGCATGCGTGCTGCTGTCGGTGAAATGATATCCGCCATGGCAATGAAAGCACTCGATCTTTTCAGAAAAAAACAGATCCAGGCCGCGCAATGCCGACTTCGACATCGCCGAAGGATCGCCGTGCAGGAATCTGTCGTACGGAGAATCGAACGATACGATACTGCGAATGAAACTTGCGATTGCGCGCAATGCGTTCAACAGCGAAAACGGATCTGCGTCGCCGGGAAACGCTATCGGCAGCAGCTCGCGATAGTGAACGTCGGCCTTCAGCAGTTCGACAATCTGTTCGTCCCGCCCTGACATTCCCATTTCCACCGGTATTTCCGCAAACAGCGGAGTCAAAGCCTGAAACTCCAGCCGGTCCAGCAGCGGATTGGCCCAGGTCAGTCGCGATGCGTAAGCGGCATTGACAAGCGACATCGAGCTACGGGGATGCAGCTCTCCTGTAGCGCCAACGGATCGGGCCAAACCGTCGGTAAATGCCAGCGACTGTCGGTGGCAGCTCGCGCAGGAGAATGAACCGTTGACTGACAAACGCCGATCGTAAAACAAGCGTCTGCCAAGCGTAACCTTGGTCTCGCTCATCGGATTGTCCACTGGAACCGGCGGCTGCGGATAGGATGCCGGCAATTGCCATTCGTAGGTCGCAGGCACTTCCGTCACATACCAGATCAAGAATGCCGTCAGCAGGAAACCGGCTGCCGCCGAGAACGCTGTTTTCATCGTGCCAAGACGCTCTTGAATACGGTGGATTGCGGCTCCTGCAAAGATTGGCTGTGTCCGAACGGGATGCCAAGCGCGAGGAATGGTGCGGCACAGTCGTGCTCCGCAGGTCCGGATGAGCAGTCGGAATGGACACCGTCCTGCAGGCTGATGCCCGCAAAGAGTTCTTGCAAGTCGAGGGCGACCCGCTCTTTCTGTGGATCGAATTTCTCGATCCTGACTATGACCCGGTTCGGCGAGTTGCAACGTATGCCGGCACCGATACTGCCGTCACAATGGCTGCTTCCAAGGTGAATCCAGAAGCTGTCTGTGTCGCCTGTGACACCTGCCCTCAGGAATTTATACCCGCTCAGCCAATGCCAGTGCATCGACAGCTGATCGAGCGGCGGCGAAGCTATCATCGGGTCGCCGTGATTTGCATCGTCGGGAACGCCCACCGTGAAAGTCACGCCGCGATAGGATCCACCGCCTGTCGCGGCACGAACCTTGCCGCGAACCGAGGTATTGGTAGCCGCGCTGCCGTTCAGGCAGCTACCCTGGCCGTCCTCAAAATCGAGCAGCGCGACCCGACTGTTCTGCCAGGTATCGTCATCCAGCAACTGCACGGGCGATGCGTTGCCTGAATCGTCTATCAAGGAAATGTCGTGGACGAAGAACCTGAGATCGGTCAGCTGCACATTACCGGCCGGCACACGGCAGGAAACGTCAGCGTTGCCATAAACGGCGGCAAAACGGAGTTCGACAGGTTGCGTACGCTCGGCGCAAGCGCTAACGAGCAATAAGCCCGAAATAATTATGAAAATCAATGCTTTATTGGTAACTTGCATGCGCGAAACAGGCGGATGGGCCCTTGGCGGCGGCGAAATCTCAATGCGCTAGTGTAAGCCCGATGGGGGGGGCGAAGGTCAGTTTCGGCCTTTCGCCACCTGAGCCCGGGGCTTGTCTGAATCCTCTTCACCCGGGGCAACCGAGTAGTCGAGTACACCGGTTGCGATCATGTCGGTCGAAGCCTGTGCCACTGACAACTCGGTTTCCACTTCTCGCAATTTGACTTCGGAGCGCAGGTTTTCGGTGGCTCTGTCAGACAATTCCGCCCTCAACTCTCGGGTTTTTTTGACCGACTCTTTCAGGTCCTTGCGTAGCCTTTCGACCTCGACATGCAGCTTTTCGATCGTGGCATCGCGCTCTGCAATCGACTTGTTCGAATCGGTAAGGTCCTTGCCGCGATTGGCAAGCTCATCCTTGTTCTTCTCCGCGTCACTCTTGGCCACCCGAAGTTCTGCCTCCAGGGATCGGATCCGGTCATCGCGCGGATCCCTGTTCTTGGCGGCAACCTTATTGCCGAAATACGACCCGATTTTGGCCACAAGCCACCCCAACACGAACGCCGCAACGGTCGCGTACAACAGGGTTTCAGGGGCCTCCATGAACATGCCAGTTGTCCTTCGATTTCTTGGCAACGTCCTAGATTATGCAGTTTTGCCCTCAGTAAAAGGACCGAGTTCTCAATCCTGTATCGCTGGCCTTGTCGCCTGCGATGGCAGGGGGCTGCAAATGTCTATTTTTATTGTTTTAAATCAATATTTTAGAATATTTTATTAATCTTTTTTATTATCACGTATCCTGTACCCTTGCCGCGGACCGCCCGCCCCCGTCGCGTCCGGCTGCCGCGTATCCGGAGCCGGATTCAGCTCCTCGCAAGAGGCCGCAGCTGCAAAGCCTCCAGCGTCTTGTCGGCAAAATCGGTAAACAGGCCGTCGACTTTCAATTCCAGGACAAACCACTGCACCAGCGCCGCGTAACTCGCAAAACCGGGCGGTACCGCGTCGGCCCTGAAGGTGTACGGGTGCACGGCGAGGCCCAGCTGTTGTGCCAACTTGACCAGGCCGGTAGAAACCGGTTGGCCGTCAATATTGGCGAGAGTGTAAAGCTGACCGATCCAGGGTCCGATACCGATCGCGGTCGCCGCAATCTCCCTGAGCCCAGCTTCACTCCGGAGGTAGTCGTAATCCGTATCGGATTCGGCCCAGCTGTTTTCGCCTATCAGCTGGATAAGTGGCAGCTGACAATCAAGCTCGTTTTTCAGTCGCCGAACTTCGGCAGCGTCGAAACATTGCACGAAAACGGGATCGGCCGCGGAGCGATAACCGTAATCATCCAGCATTGCCAGCAGCAATGCGGATACATCGACACCTTCGGCACGATGCCATGCCGGTGCCTTGATCTCGGGATATATGCCGACGTTGCGACCGGTCGCGCGATTCATGCCCTGGATCATCTCGATCTCCTGGGCAAGGGTCACGATGCGGAATCGCCCCTTGTGCAGCGGAAATCGACCAGGAAACGCAGCGGCGCTCCCGTCATCGTTCAGGCGCTCGTGGATGTTCAGCGTCTGCAACTCCTGCAGCTCGAAGTCGCGGACGTAGAATCGGCCGTCATCGCGATGTCGGTCCGGAAAACGGCTTGCCACATCGCTCACGCGATCGAGATGAATGTCGTGCGACACGATGAGTTGGTCATCCCGTGAGGCGACAACATCCTGCTCGAGAAAGTCCGCGCCCATGGCATAGGCCAGCGCTTTCGCCTCCTGGGTATGTTCCGGCAGGTAGCCCGATGCGCCCCGATGAGCGATGACTATGGGTGAAGCTGGCATAAAGAAGCCCCGGCAAACGGCGTATGGTTCGCCTGCGTAACGGCATTATTAAGGAAAATCAATAACTTCCCATCTTGCCGTGTCCTCGTCACGAGCCTGTTTCTTGAGCGCATCGACGATCTCTCGTTCGTTCCACTCGACGTTCTCGCTGGCCCGCGCCGCGAGGTCCTTCGGCGTCGCCGCGATCCCGCCGAAAGGACGGATTGCAATGGTCGGCTTTTTATTCGCTTCCGCTACGTCGATCTGGAACCGCACAAGATCGGGCTTCTCCATGTATTGCGACGCCAGCACAATCACTGCCTCGCATTCCTTGATCTGAGCAATCAGCTCTTCCTTGATGGCTTCCAGACCGCCCTTCTCCGGTACGTTTTCTGGCTTGGCTGTATTCAGATAAAAGAAATTATCGATACTTTCCAGGAATTCGAAAACCCGCAAATAATCGTCGGTTTCGGCAAACGTATGGGTTACGAAAACCCGGATTGGATTTTTCTCGGACACAGACGTCTCCAGTTGCGGCATCGTTTCGTCAGGTACCGGGCAAGTGTATCGAATCGGCTCTGGCCGTGGCCAGCGACGTGAGTCACCGTGGTTTCAAAGCCCACGTGCTTTCGGTATCGTAGCCCGGTTTCTTTCCGACTGTGAAAATCCCCTGGAATGCGACTGCTTCTGTATAACATCCGCTACGCCATCGGCGGTGGCGCTTCAATGCATGTGCCGCTTCCCGGCGCCGGCTACCTTTTGGGCAATCAGAACGTATTGCCGGAAATCTCGAATTTCATCAAGTCAGCGGATCCGGACATCGTGGGGCTTATCGAGGTCGATACCGGGTCGATTCGCAGCCGCATGGTGAACCAGGCGCTGGTGATCGCCGAGAGCCTCGGAATGAATACCTCTTACGAGATCAAGTACGCCGAAAGTTCGATTAACCAGCTCCTCCCGATCATTCGAAAACAGGGCAACGCCTTCCTGGCGGCCGAACGCGTGCACGGCGAGAAATTTCACTATTTCGATACCGGCATCAAGCGTCTCATCATCGAGCTGGAGATGGAGAAATTCTCAGTGTTCCTGGTACATCTGTCGCTGAAATACCGGCATCGTCACCTGCAACTGAGAAAACTCTTTGACCTCATCGAGGCAACCAGTAAACCGGTCATAGTGGCGGGTGATTTCAATACTTTCTGGGGCGAAAATGAAATATATCTGTTCATGCGTGCCGCCGGCTTGCGCAGTGCCAATACAAAGAGCCTGCCCTCTTACCCCAGCCGTGCTCCACGCAAGGAACTCGATTTCATCCTTTACCAGGACGGCATCAACGTAACCGACTTTCGCATTCCTTCGGTCAGGTTTTCCGATCACCTGCCGCTGATTTGCGACTTCGAAGTCGATTGATCCCGACCCAACGAGGCGAAAAGACACTATGAGCGAAAAGACGATGATGCAGACCTACCAGCACTGGCGCGTGGAAACCGATGACAAGGGGATCGCCTGGCTTTGCATCGACAAATCGGACGGCAGTGCCAACGTATTGTCCGGCGCGGTTCTTCGCGAACTCGCCAGCATTATCGAACCGTTCAAAGCGTCTCCGCCTGAGGGTGTCGTCATTCATTCCGGCAAACAGAACGGCTTCGTTATGGGCGCCGACATCAACGAGTTCACGACCATCGAAACGCCGCAAGAAGCGTACGAGCTGATCAGGCTTGGTCAGCAAATGATGGACGAAGTCGAAGCACTGCGTTGCCCCAGCGTTGCCGTGATCAACGGATTCGCGCTGGGCGGCGGCCTTGAACTGGCAATGTCCTGTCACTATCGAATTGCCATAGAGAGCGAAAAGCCGATTATCGGGCTTCCGGAAGTGCAGCTGGGCCTGCATCCCGGATTCGGTGGCACCGTCCGCGCCGTGCGAATCAGTGGTGTGCGTGCGGCTATGCAGTTGATGCTGACAGGACAACCCATCACGGCGGCAAAAGCGCTGCGACAGAAGCTTGTCGACCGGATCGTGACTGCCGATGACTGGATGCGGGCCACGACAGACCTGATCCTGCAGAAACCGCCACGGGCGAAAGCTCCGTTTGTCGATCGCCTGTTGAGCCTGCCGTTCCTGCGGCCGCTGGTGGTGAACATGTTGACCAGGCAGGTGCGTGTCAAAGCCCGACAGGACCATTATCCGGCCCCCTACGCCATCATTAAACTGTGGTCGAGATTCGCCGCGTCCGAAAAGACGGGATACGAGGCTGAAGCACGCTCGATGGCGGATCTCATGTGCGGCAGCACTTCACGTAACCTCGTGCGGGTTTTCTTCCTGCAAAACCGTCTGAAGAGCCAGGGCGGCAAGCCGTCGGCCAAAATTCGCCACGTTCACGTGGTTGGCGCCGGCGTCATGGGCGGCGACATTGCCGCCTGGTGCGCACTGCACGGCCTGGATGTCACTCTGCAGGACCGTGCGGACGAGTACATCCAACCCGCCATGGGAAGGGCGGCCAAACTCTTTGACAAGAAGACTCGAAGCGACGCTGAACGCGGCGCTGCGACCGCCCGACTCCGCGCCGACGTCGAGGGTAACGGTATTGCGGATGCCGATCTCGTTATCGAGGCTATCTACGAAAATCGCGAGGCAAAGCACGAGCTGTACGGCAAACTGCAGTCGCAGATGAAAGAATCGGCCGTATTGGCTACCAACACCTCCAGTATCCGGCTGGAGGAGCTGCGCACCGTGCTCGAAAGGCCACAGCGGTTTATCGGGCTGCATTTCTTCAATCCGGTTGCGATGTTGCCGCTGGTCGAGCTCATTCGCTGTAACGACACGGACCGAGAGATACTCGACATCGGATTATCTTTCATCAAAGCGATAGGCAAGTTCCCGCTCGAATGTGCGAGTTCGCCGGGATTTGTGGTCAATCGGGTTCTGGCCCCCTACATGGCCGAAGCGATGCACCTCGCCGAAGACGGCGTTGCCCTGGTCGACATCGACAAGACGGCAGAGGAATTCGGTATGCCCATGGGACCGGTTGAGCTGGTCGACAGCGTCGGCATCGACGTTGCACTGCACGTATCGAAAGTACTCGGTGCCGAGTATGGTCGTCCGGTCCCGGCACGACTTGGCCAGATGGTCGAAAAGGGACATCTGGGCCGCAAGTCGGGACAAGGCTTTTATCAGTGGGTCGATGGCAAGGCGATCAAACCCCGCAATACCGCGGCAGTACCGGACGATGCGATGGACCGACTGATGCTGCCCATGGTAAATGAAGCGGTTGCCTGCCTGCATGAGGAAATCGTCGCCGATGCCGACCTTCTCGATGCGGGGGTAATTTTCGGCACCGGCTTTGCACCGTTCCGAGGCGGACCGTTGCAATATGCCCGGGATCGCGGCCCGGCTGAGATCGAAAAGACCCTGCGAGCATTTGCCGACAAATACGGTGACCGGTTCAAGCCTCACCAGGGCTGGTCGCGACTTCGCTGACTGCTCGCCGACCCCGAATTGCTGTCTTTGTCCCGGTTGGTCACTGTTAAACTGTGCGGCGCATCACGATGCAGGACGCGGTGGTATCGAAACCTGACAAATTGACGGTAGAATAAGGGCTTAGGCACCCCGCCCCATAACAACTAACACGAGCATAGACTGGATGAAGAATGTCGGGTGAGCAGCTGGATATCAATCTGCTCAAGAACTTTTCCCCACTGGATGGCTTGAAGCGGGACAATCTGGTTGCGCTGGCGCGCAAGGTCCAGATCCGGGAACTGTCGCCGCAGCAGATCCTGTTCAAGGAGGGCGACACCGAAAAGCGCACTATCTATGTCGTGAGCGGTTCTCTCGAGCTAATCGACCAGGGCAAGGTTACGGAGATTATTGTCGGCGGCAAGGACGCAGCGCGAAATCCGGTCGCACCGTTGTTCCCGCGCCGGGTCGCCGCACGGGCGCGGGATCGCGTTCAATACATTTCGATCGACAGCGACCTGCTCGACGTCATGCTGACATGGGATCAGACCGGTTCCTACGAAGTGTCGGAGCTGCAGGGCCAGACCGAAGTCGGCGACGACTGGATGACAATGTTGTTGCAGACCAAGGCATTTCACAAGATACCGCCGGCCAACATCCAGGCGATATTCATGCGCATGCAGCAGATCAACTACAAGTCGGGTGACGTGGTATTAAAGCAAGGCTCGGAAGGCGATTTCTTCTATGTCCTCACGCGCGGCAAGTGCCTCGTTACCCGCGAAACGCCTCTGAACAAGGACGGGATCAAGCTGGCGGAATTGTCGGTTGGCGATACGTTCGGCGAGGAAGCGCTCATATCGGATGCCAAACGCAATGCAACGGTAACGATGCTGTCAGACGGTTCCGTGATGCGCCTGGGCAAAGAAGATTTCAAGCGGCTGCTGAACGAACCGATGCTCGACTGGCTGTCGGTCAAGGAAGCCGAACAGATCGTCAGCGGTGGCGGCAAGTGGTTGGACGTTCGGTTGCCATCCGAGTTTGAGAATCACCACAAGGAAGGCGCAATCAACATCCCCCTGTATTTCATCCGGCTGAAGATCAACACGCTGGATAGCAACACCAAGTACGTCGTTTGCTGCGATACCGGACGCCGCAGTTCGGCAGGTGCCTACATCCTGAGCGAACGCGGCTATCACGCCTACGTATTGCGCGGCGGAATCAACAGTAACTGAAGTCGGCCCGGATCCACGGGCCACGGCATGTCTGTCGCTATTGGCGCTCTCCGCGGCAGGTGGCCGCCAGCAAACTACATCGTGTGGGTGGGTTTGTCACCGCCCAAAGCGCCGGCCAGGTAGTTTTCTATCTTCTTTTGCGTATTGCCCTGATCCTGATCACTGAACTGCACACCTATGCCGGTCGTGCGTTTGCCCTGCGCGCCTTTCGGCGTCATCCAGATAACGGTACCCGCAACGGGTATTTTCTCGTCTTCGCCCATAAGATTGAGCAGCATGAATACCTCGTCACCCAGCCGATAAGAACTGTTGGTGGGAATAAACAGACCACCATTAATCACAAAGGGCATGTACGCGAGATACAACGCGCTCTTGTCCTTGATCGTCAGTGTCAGCAATCCTGGTTTGGTCATTCAACTTACCTGGCAAAGTTCAGACGCATATCCGCGGCATCGTTCGCCGCGCGGCAATCCCGCAATCCTTCAGCCCAGTCGATCAAGAGGCTTTCCAGAGTGAGTTGCACGTTAAAGGAACCGGCGGCCTGGCGCCGAGTCCCGTTGATTATGTCTAAATAGCAGAACAAATTTCGCCTGTCCATGCGCTGCAGCACAGAATGTGTCACTGCAGCACCGCTTGGCTGGGTCGCGACGAACGAAGCACGTATACAGCACTGCACCTGTCGCGACAGCCAATCGAGTACGAATCCGCTATCGAGGCGCGCCCAGCGCGCCGCTACCTCGACCGGCATGGCGGAGTTCTCGGCAAGAGCCGCGAAATCGCGGCTCAGGGCTTCGGCGTCATTACGGCGTTCGATTTCCTGCATTGCACGAAGCGGCGCGTTGCCACTTAAGGCAAGGGCCTCGGACCAGTGATCCGAGCGCTGGATCCTGTCCAGCCACGCCATGCTGACGTGCAGCGGAGGCAGCGGAATGTCGATTCGCTGACAGCGGCTCATAATGGTTGCGGGCAGACGACCGGCCCGATCGACGACCAAGATCAGCAAGGCATTGCCCGACGGTTCTTCCAGTGTCTTGAGCAGGCTGTTGGCGGCGTTGCCGGTCATGGCATCTGCCGGCTCTATTACAGCCACCTTGCCACGGCCCGAGTGACTGGTCAGCGACAAGTCTACGATCAGCTCGCGGACGGCATCGATGCCGATGGTCTGTTTGTCGTCCGCCGGCTTCAGCCAGCGCAGATCAGCCTGCTCGGGGACTTCCAGCGGATAGCCGGGCATTGATGGATCAACCGTGCCGAGGTGCCGCCTTGCGAGCCAGGCAGCCAAGCAGCGTTTGCCCACGCCAGCCGGTCCGAGCAGCACCACCGAGTGCGGAATGCGACCCTGCAGGATCCGTTCTTCCCAGGCCGTGCCGACACCGTGCAGCCATGGCAATTCCATTTTTTTCAATAAATTAGTCACTTTTTATGATCTAACTTATTATTAAGGAATCCGGCCATTGTCTGTCTTATCGATGCCTGCACGACATCTATAGGCTGGCTCGCGTCGACAACGCAGAAGCGCTCCGGATGAGCGCTTGCCAGCGACAGGTACCCCTCGCGAACCCGCGTATAAAAAGCGGCTTGCTCGGACTCCAGCCGGTCGGTGCCACCGCGCGCTCCGGCACGTGCCATGCCCAGTTCGGCCGATGCATCCAGGAGGATGGTCAGATCCGGCTCCAGGCCGTTCTGAACCCATGCCGCCAGGGTATCGATCATCGTCATGTCCAGTCCGCGCCCGTTGCCCTGGTAGGCACGGCTGGCATCCGTAAACCTGTCGCACACCACCCACTCGCCACGCTCAAGAGCGGGCCTGATCCGGTTCTGCAAGTGCAGCGAGCGTGCCGCAAAGAACAACAACAGTTCCGCCACATCCGGTACCGGTTCATGTCCGTGCTCCAGCAACATGTCGCGAATCGATTCAGCCATTGGCGTTCCGCCTGGCTCCCGGGTTCGTAAGACAGGATGCCCGGCGGATTCAATGAGACCTGACAGGAAATCGATGTTCGTCGATTTGCCGACGCCTTCTATTCCCTCGACCGTGATGAATTTTCCTTTCATTGACCCTTCGCCGCCTGCCGATCGGCTCTTTGCCTGGCGAGAAACTCCCGCACGGCGGCATCGTGCTGCTCCTTCGTTTCGGAAAAGCGGTGACTGCCGTCTCCCAGTCCGGTCGCGACGAAATAGAGCTCGGCCCCCGGCTCGGGATGCAGGACCGCACGAATGGCCTTGCGCCCTGGCATTGCGATTGGCGTCGGTGGCAAACCACCGCGTGTGTAGGTGTTGTAGGGAGAATCACTCCTGAGGTCGGTGCGCGTCAGATTGCCATTGAAACCCGGACCGATCCCGTAGATTACGGTGGGATCGGTCTGCAGCCGCATGCGCTTTTCGAGCCGACGGACAAACACTCCGGCGATACGGTGCCTTTCGTCTTCTCTCGCCGTCTCCTTTTCGACAATCGACGCCAGGATCAGCGCTTCGTACGGACTGGAAAACGGCACGGCCGGATCTCGCGCCGGCCATTCTTCGGCCAGAACTTTTTGCATCAACACGTAAGCTTCGCGCAGGACGTCGATATCCGGCGTGCCGCGTGGAAATCGATAGGTCTCAGGTAAGAACAAACCCTCCGGGTGTTCGAATTCGGTTTCAAGTTCATCAAGCAGCCGCGGAACATCCTCGACAGTCAGCGTCGACTGAATCGCGTCGTTGCCGGCCATCGCCGCCAGCAATTCACGAAAGTTCCATCCCTCGATGATTGCGAACGAGTACAGCTGCACGTTACCGGAGAGGAACGCTTGCAGAAGATCGCGCGCCGACATGTCTTTAGTGATCCGGTACTCACCCGCCTGCACGGAACTGGCTTTTCCAGTGACACTTCCGTACCAGCGCAGGATCCGCGGGCGAGCAACAATGCCCTGTTCCGCAAGCGAATTACTGACTGCCGTGAACGACATTCCGGGGCGAATCACGAAGGTCATTCCGTCGTCAGGCACATCAAGCGGCGCATTGAGGCTGCGATTCGCAATCAATCCGAGAATTGCGAGAATTGCAAGTACCGCTAGTGAGGCCAGAAAAAAAAGACGCTTCATTGTCGACACTCTACAATCCCGGAATGTGCAAGCAGCTCCATGATCCGCTGCGTCATGGGTCCAGGCGCGCTGTAGCGGCTACCTGCACACTCGCGAACCGGCCACACTCCTATCTGACTGTTACAAAGAAAAATCTCGCGGCATTCCCTCATTTCGGCAGTTGTTACCGGCTCCACAGCAATTGAGAATTTTGCTCGATGCATGATTTCAATTATATGTCGGCGCATGACTCCACAAACACCGGATACCGTGATGGCAGGCGTAATTACACGTGCCCCGTCGACGAAAAACACATTGCACATGGTGCCACAAACAACGTTGCCATCGGCATCCATCATCAATCCCTCAGCGATCGATGCGTCCTGCCATTCACTCCTGGCGAGTACCTGTTCGAGCCGGTTGAGTGTTTTCATACCGGCAAGCGCTGGCTGTGACGCCAGACGCAGAGTACATAAGCGCACGACGACACCCCGCTCCCAGTTCTCGCTCGGCTCGATGGGAGTGTCAAATATTCCAATGATCGTTCGTGGCGACGAATTTTCGGCGTAGCGATACCCGCGTCGGCCGGACCCGCGGGTTACGATAATTTTCGCTGTAGCCCGCGCGGTTTTTCCGCTGGAACCAATGGCGTTGTCGAGGTTGGCACGCAATTGGTCGGGCGCTGGAATCTCGATGGACAGTCGGTCGCCGCTGGACTGCAGCCGATCGACATGCAAACTCCATAATCGTGGCCGCCCATCGCGAATCGCAATGGTCTCGAAAAGACCATCGCCATAGTGCAAACCACGGTCATCAACAGGCAGCGTATGGCACTCGCGATCCCCGCAAAACCAGGTACCAGTCATGTCAATGCCTCCAGAAGACCTTTCGCCTTCGCCCGGGTTTCGGCTAGCTCCGCTGTCGCTTCCGAATCGGCGACAATACCGGCACCTGCACGCAACTGTATCGAGGATCCGTTCATGATCATCGTACGTATCAGAATGTTCAGATCGAGACTGCCATCCCGGTTAAGATAACCGAATGAACCGGTATATGCGCCACGCGGTGTACTCTCCAGTTCGCCGATTATTTCCATGCAACGCACTTTCGGACAACCGGTTATCGTGCCACCTGGAAAAACCGCACGCATTGCCATGCCGGGCGTTACGTCCCGTCGCAGGCGTCCACGCACGTTAGATACGATGTGGTGTACGTGGGCATACGACTCGAGAATCATCATTTCATTGACTTCCACGCTGCCAGCTTCGCAAATACGTCCCAGATCATTTCGCTCCAAATCGATAAGCATGACATGTTCCGCGCGCTCCTTCGGATGCGCGATAAGTTCTGCGGACAAGTACTGGTCCTGGTCGAGCTCGGTGGCGCGCGGACGGGTGCCTGCAATTGGCCGGGTTGACGCGATCCGATCACGGATCTCCAGCAAGCGCTCCGGCGACGATGAAATGATCCATTTGTCGCGCCATTTCGCGCTTCCGGCAAACGGCGCCGGATTCGCTGCCGCCAGCCGTTCATAAACCTCACTCGACGATAGTTTTGTCACTGCCGACCAGCCACGAGACAGATTGGCCTGGAAAATATCACCGGCTGCAATATGCTGCTTTGCACGCTGCACCGCCGCAAGAAACAGCACCTCATCTTCTTCGACGATTTCGCCGCCTGCACTTGCCTCGGTGGGAACAGACGCGGACCCGGGCCGAAGCGAAGCAACATCTCCGATCAGTGTTTCAAGGAAATTTGCCGACATCGATTCACATACGACGTAGTTTTTCGCATTCGAATGATCCCGTATCACCGCCGCTGGACACCGCACGGCGAATGCGCGTGGCAGCAGCGGATCCTCTCGTAGCTGCAGGGTCGGCTCGATCTCGTCGGCCAGTTCGTAACCAAGGTAAATGAACCAGCCACCGTGAAACGGCAACCTGCTGTCTGTCGCGCTTATGCGCTCCGACTGCCACCAGGAATCGAGTGCGTTGAGGAACCCTCCAGTCGCTCGCCTTTCGTCGGCGATCAGTTGCCGGCCCGGAAACGCCAGCAACAGATCGAAGCGGCCCAATGCCGTGTCGCTCGCAGTACTCTGCAGCAAGAACGGGTATCTGTCAGGGTTGGAGAAGTGTAGCTCGCGCAGATTGACGTCAGTCGGAATCTCGCGGGAGATTAGGTCAGGCGGGTTCAGTCAGGTGCCCGAAACACCAGGCTGCCATTCGTACCGCCGAAGCCAAACGAATTCGACATGACGATACTTACGCTGGCATCTCTCGCCACGTTGGGTACGTAGTCCAGGTCGCATTGCGGATCCTGGTTTTCCAGGTTGATTGTCGGTGGAAGCGCCTGATGCGAAATCGCCATTACCGAGAAAATGGCTTCGGCGACTCCGGCGGCACCGAGCAGGTGCCCTGTTACCGATTTCGTGGAACTGACGGCGAGCCTTTTTGCCGCATCGCCGAACGCCCGTTTGATACCCAGGGATTCGCCGACATCGCCTGCAGGTGTTGAGGTGCCATGTGCATTGAGATAATCGACGTCGCCCGGATTAATCCCTGCATCGTTCATGGCCGCGACCATGCACTTTCGCGCCCCTTCGCCGTCTGCCGGTGGCAGTGTTATGTGGTATGCATCACCGCTCATGCCAAAACCGATCAGTTCTGCATACATTCTTGCACCGCGAGATTTCGCATGCTCATACTCTTCGAGAACCATGCAGCCCGCACCGTTGCTGAGAACGAATCCGTCTCGATCACGGTCGAACGGCCTGCTCGCTTTTTCAGGCTCATCGTTGCGCGTTGACATCGCACGTGCCGAACAGAAACCGCCAACCGCGGTCGGCGTCGTCGCATACTCCGCACCGCCGGCAAGCATTACATCGGCGTCGCCATAGGCTACCGTGCGCGCGGCAAGGCCAATGCAATGCGTCGATGTCGTACAGGCTGTAACGATGGAAAGGTTCGGGCCGGTAATGCCGTGCATAATACTGACATTGCCGGAGATCATATTAATGATGCTTCCAGGTATGTAAAACGGCGAAATCTTGCGTGCGCCGCCTTCGAGAAACTTTTCGTGGTTGGCCTCGATCGTTTGCAGTCCGCCAATTCCGGCGCCCATTGCAATGCCGATTCTGTGGTTATTGGCGTCGGTAATCTCCAGGCCCGAATCCCGAAGCGCGTTGACGCTTGCGGCAATACCGTAGTGAATGAACGGATCCATCTTCCGTACATCCTTGGCAGGTATGTACTCCGCCGGATCAAAATCGTTCACCATTCCGGCGATTTGAGTGTTGAAACTGCTGACATCGAACAGGTCGATTCGACGGATTCCGGACTTGCCGTCGCGAACGTTGGCCCATGCTTCATCCAATTCATTTCCAACCGGGGAAATGATCCCCATGCCGGTAACCACGACGCGTCGTTTGCTCAAATGTTTATCCGATCGACAGTGGCAGAAAAGCCATCAACAGAAATTCAGGAGGAATCTGCGGGCACGGTCGGGGCGACCGCACCCGCGCACCGGATCAGGCTTTTTTCCGGGCCGTGACAAAATCGATCGCCTGCTGGACAGTCGTGATTTTCTCAGCGTCTTCATCCGGAATCTCGGTCTCGAATTCCTCCTCAAGGGCCATTACCAGCTCCACCGTATCCAGTGAATCAGCGCCCAGGTCGTCGACAAACGACGCATCGTTGGTGACTTCTTCTTCCTTGACACCAAGCTGCTCCGCAACGATGGCCTTAACTTGTTCTTCGATACTGCTCATAGTGGTCGCTTCTCCTTAAGAAGAGATTTCTCAAAATCGGTCAAAATCCAGATGCAAGCCATCGCAGGCCTCGCCGGGATACGTTGTAAGTCTTTGATTATCCACCCCAACCCGGTAGAGGCGGTGTATTGTAAGTGAATCGCAGGCCTCATTCTACACATGGAAACCGGCAATTTTTGTCATTTGGCGTCAAAAGATCGGGGCGACAAGCCACGTTCGCCGCGGGCTCAGGCCATCAGCATTCCGCCGTTGACATGCAGCGTCTCGCCGGTGATATATGCCGCCGCTGGCGACGCAAGAAACAAGACCGAAGAGGCGATGTCCTGCACGTCTCCGAGTCGCGCGAGCGGGACCTGTGCGAGCATTGGCGCACGTTGTTCTTCGGACAAAACCCGCGTCATGTCGGTGTCGATGAAACCTGGCGCGACCACGTTGACCGTAATGTTTCTGGAACCTACTTCCCGCGCCAGCGATTTTGAGAAGCCAATGATGCCGGCCTTGGCTGCCGCATAGTTGGCCTGGCCGGCGTTGCCCATCACACCTATGACCGAAGCGATATTTATGATTCGTCCCTGCCGCGCTTTCATCATGCCGCGCAGGGACGCTTTACAAACCCGGAAGACACCGGACAGGTTGGTCGCGATTACTGCATCCCATTCCTCGGTTTTCATGCGTAGCAACAGGTTGTCACGGGTGATGCCGGCATTGTTGACCACGATCGTCGGTGCGCCTTCGGTGGTCTGGATATCGGCAAATGCCGCGTCGACGGATTCAGGATCTGCAATATCCAGTACGATCCCGCGCCCCTTACCGCCCAGCGACTCGCTGATGGATGCGGCCCCACTGTCGCTTGTGGCCGTGCCGACTACCCGGGCGCCTGCCGCCGCGAGTGATGCGGCAATCGCCGCACCGATGCCACGTGAGGCGCCGGTCACGAGGGCTACCTGACCGCCAAGAGTATTGGCATTAAAAATATCAGTCATCTATTTGGAATCCTTATCTTTTTTAAAATCAGGCTAGCGCCTCGGCAAGAGAGTCCGGCGAATCGATGTGCCTGGCGGCGACCGATCTGTCGATGCGCCGGGCGAGACCGGTAAGCACTTTTCCAGGTCCACACTCGATCATCGAGTCGGCACCGTTCGCCACCAGGTACTGCACCGTTTCTACCCAACGAACGGGACTGTACAGCTGTCTCGTCAGCCCGTCCCGGATGCTGGCCGGGGTCGAATACGGTGTCACATCGACGTTGTTGATCACCGTTACGCCAGGCTCGCGAATTTCGACGGACTTTAAAGCCTCTGCAAGCTTTTTCGCGGCGGGGTCCATCAGCGCGCAATGCGAAGGCACACTGACATTGAGCATGAGTGCCCTCCTGGCCCCGGCCGCCGTTGCCAGTCCGACGGCGCGCTCAACCGCCGGCCGCGACCCTGCGATGACGACCTGACCCGGCGAGTTGAAATTGACGGCGCTGACAACATCACCCTGCGCGGCACTTTTACAAGCCTCGATGACCTTGTCGTCGTCCAGACCGATGATCGCCGCCATTGCACCGCTGCCTTCCGGCACCGCGGCCTGCATCAGCTCCCCGCGTGTGCGAACCAGCGCCACGGCTGTGCGAAAATCCAGCGAACCCGAGCACACCAGCGCTGTGTACTCCCCCAGGCTGTGCCCCGCCATCAGGGCCGGCATGGCTCCACCGGCCTTGCGATACGCGTGCCACGCCGCGACTCCGGCCGTGAGCATGGCGGGCTGAGTGACAATCGTCGACTCGAGTTTTTCAGCCGGGCCCTCCTGCACCAACTCCCACAGGTCATAACCCAGTTCCTCACTGGCTTTTGCATAACAGGCCCGTACCTCGTCAAACTGGCTTGCGAGCTCAGCCTGCATGCCCCGCGACTGCGACCCCTGGCCGGGAAAGACGACAGCAATGGTCAAAACGAATTCTCCTCGGCATTGATTGGGCGGCGATTATATAGGCCGGGCGCTTCGGACTCTAATGACCATCATGCCGGCAAGTCCTCCGGCGATCGCGCCGTACAGGTGAGCATTGACCACGACCGAGTCGCCGGCGAGCGACTCCGACCCCGGCATGGGTCCAATCAGCTGCTCCCAAAGCAGTTTGCCTACGATAATAAGCAAAAGGATCAGGGCTTCGCGTGAGCCGTCGCCGATCCGTGCAGCCAGGCCAGCTACGAGGACCCCATGAAGCAGTCCGGAAAGACCGACGTACCAGTCGAGGTCGGGGTCCAGCAGCCAGAAACCCAGGTCGATGCCGAGCACCGTCAACGCAATAACGACGAGCCATTGGCGACGGTCAAACCGCTGCCCAACCAGCAGCCAAACCAGCAACAGTCCGGCAAGGTTAAGCAGCAGGTGGCGCCATCCGAGATGGGCGAAGTGGCCTGTCAGGAGTCGCCAGGCCTCGCCTGCCTGAACTGCGGATCGCTCGAATCGCAGAGCCTGTCTACCCGCGTTACCGGCGAGTTCAACAAGCAGGCTGGCAGCCGCCATGCAAGCCGGCAGCAAGCCGCCGCGCAGCATTGACGATGCGCCTCCCTGAACCTGGCCTGACCCCATGTTTGATATACTCGCGTTTATTAAGATTATGCAATAGCACGGCAGCCGCGGCGCTGCCAACCGGAGTCACTCATTGAACATGCCGAAGCACCACCCAGTTTCCGAGATGGTCCAGCGCGGTTTCACCCTGATCGAAATCATGGTCGTCGTGATCATCATTGGCATCCTCGTCGCAATTGTTGCGCCTAATGTCCTGGGAAATATTGACAAGGCTCAGATTACTCGGGCGCAGTCCGATATGCGGGGAATCGAGAGCGCCCTCAAGTTCTATCGCCTGGACAATTTTTCGTACCCTAGCAGCGAACAGGGATTGGAGGCTTTGATCACAAAGCCGAATGATCCGAATATCAAGAACTGGCGCCAGGGCGGCTACCTCGAACGCATGCCGAAAGATCCATGGGGCAATCCCTACCAGTACCTTAGTCCGGGCAATAACGGCGAATTCGATATCTATACGCTGGGACGTGACGGACGCCCCGGTGGCGAGGGGCTGGACGGCGATATTGGTAACTGGGAGCTGGAATAATTCCCGGCGTGTCTGCTGGCGTGCTCCGCAGCTGGAACAGCATTCGCAGGCGTGACGCATTCACATTGATCGAGTTGCTGGTGGTCATCGTGATCATCGGCATCATGAGCGCGTTTCTCCTGATGTCGATGGGCATCCTGGGTGATGACCGCGCACTCGATCAACACGCGCGCCGACTGGCATCCCTGCTCGAATTGAGTCTCGACGAAGCGACACTGCAGGGTCGGGATTTCGGGCTTGAAATGATGCTTGGCGGTTACCGCTTCGTCGAGCTCGATCCCATCACGGGTCAGTGGCATGAGATTGTCGGTGACGACATATTGAAATCGCGGCAACTCGACGAAGGCATGGAGTTCGAACTTTTCATTGAAGACCGTCGGGTACCACTGCATGAGCAAGCGGCAAAGACCGAGAAGGACGAGGACAAAAAGCGCGACCCGACCGAGGATTACGCACCGCATGCGCTGATTCTGTCCAGCGGCGATCTGTCGCCCTTTACGCTTCGCATCATTCGCGAAGCCGACCGGGCTTCGAAAATGCTCACTGTCTCGGTGGCCGGCGAGATCTCGATTGATTCGGAGCAAGACGGTGCGCGGTAAATATTGCAATTGCAGCAGCGGTTTCACTCTCATTGAGGTGATGGTTGCATTGGCGATTGCGGCATTGGGGCTCGCAGCGGTGGCGGCTTCGGTCAGCCAGATGGTCGATGCCGCCACTTCGATGCAGCAACGCAGTTACGCCAACTGGATAGCCCAGAACAAAATCGCCGAGCTTCGACTCGCCAACGTGATTCCGGAAGTCAGCAGCAGCTCGGGCCAGGTCGCGTACGCGGGTAGCGACTGGGAGTGGCGTGCAACGATTTCCGAAACCGGCGTGGAGAACCTGTTTCGTGTCGATGTCACCGTCTCGCGGCCGGGCACCGACGAGGCGTTCCGGACCGTTTCCGGCTTCATAGGCGAGCCGGGAATACCCGGGCAAAGCAATATCGCGTGGACCAGCAACGCGCCGGCAGCCGGTGGACCTGCGCCAGTGCCAGGGAGCGGCACGTGAAACGGCATGTAAAGGTGATCTCAGCCTTCACGCTGATCGAGGTTCTCGTGTCGCTGGCGGTTTTCGCCATTCTTGCGGCACTGGCTTACGGTGTCCTGAATCAGACGCTCGCCAACGCGGAAATGCTCAGCGAAAGAATGAATCGCCTGCAAGCCGTGCAACGAACCATGCGCATACTGAGCGAGGATCTCTTTCAACTCACGCCCCGGCCGGTTCGCCTGGAATTGGGCGACGATTTCGGGGCCGCAATACAAACAAGCCTCGTAACCGGATATGCCCTGGAACTGACTCGCGGCGGCTGGAACAACCCGCTTGCGATGCCGCGTGGCACGCTGCAGCGCGCCGCCTATCGAATGGAGGAAGACCAGCTGGTGCGATACCACTGGAACGTGCTCGACAGGACATTCAGCAACGAGCTGGTTGGCGTCACGCTGCTCGACGGCGTGGAAAGCATCGTGTTTCGCTTCATGCGGGACAACGGCGAGTGGACAGACCAGTGGCCGCCGCAAGGCGCGTCCGGACCGAATATATTGCGCCAGCGCCCCCGGGCAGTTGAGATTATTCTGAGTTTGCAGGGCGAAGGAACTATGACCCGGCTTATCGAGGTTGCGCCGTGAGCCATCGTGCAGGCACCCGGCGCAATCGGGGAGTGGCACTGATAACCGCCATGCTGATAACAGCGCTTGCCACTCTCGTCGCCGCGAATCTCGCCTGGGACAATGCGCTGGATGTGCGGCGTACGATGGTGCTGATGAATCGCGACCAGGCGCTGCAGGTTGCGCTCGGAGCCGAAAGCCTGGTTATCAGCGTACTGCACCAGGACCTTGACGAGGGGCAGACCGATCACCTCGGCGAATTCTGGGCCGGCGACCTGCCGGTCTTTCCGATCGAGGGTGGCGAGGTATTCGGTACCATTGAAGACCTTCAGGGACGATTCAATATCAATAACCTCATTGACCCGAACGGCAAAATCGATGCGGAAGCGCTTGAACAATTTCGCAGGTTGCTGAACGCTCTGGGTCTCGATCCGCGATTTGCCGGAATCACCGCGGATTGGCTGGACAGCGATGAGAATGCGGAGTTTCCGGACGGCGCGGAAGACCCGATTTATACCGGCATGATCCCGCCGTATCGCAGTGCCAATCAGACGCTGACTTCCGTCAGCGAGCTGGCCGCCCTCGAAGGCATGGACAAGGCATCGCTTGATACGCTGTTACCGCATATCGTCGCGCTGCCTGGTCGGACGAATATCAACGTCAATACCGCTACAGCGGCCGTATTGCAGTCGCTGGACGAGAATATGTCGCCTTCCGACGTCGAAGGTCTGCTGAAAGAAAGGGAAAGCGGTGGATTCTCCGACATCCAGACGGCCTTTGCGTCGCTGGTGACACCGGACGTACTGAGCCGCCTGGACGAATCGACTGACTATTTTCAGTGCCGCGTAGTGGTGCGTATCGACACCGTACGTATTACCCTATACAGCTTGCTGTTGCGTGGGCCCCGCGGCGACGTGACGCCAATCGTGCGAAGTCTTGGAACGACCTGACAATGTCTGAGTTTCTGGTCATAAGAATTGGCAACACGCCGGACGAGCCGGCGAATTGGATTGCCGTTGAATCCACCGGTAGCCGGCGGAGCCCGCCGGTGACCGGCCCTCTGGCCGAAGCCGTGAACGACATCGGCGATCGCAAAGTGATCGTGCTGGTAAACAGCGCCGACGTACTCACGACCTCGGTCGATATACCGATCAAGGGCGGCGCGCGCCTGCAGGCTGCTCTGCCCTACGCGCTCGAAGAATACGTTGCCGAAGACGTCGACAATCTGCATTTCGCGGCAGGCACCCGGCGCAGCAGCGGCAAGACCCCGGTATCCGTCGTCAACAGGGAAACACTCGAAGGCTGGATAGCACGGCTGGACGCTGCCGGTATCGACCCGACATCGATCATGGCGGAGAGCTACGGTCTCGCGCGAATTCCCGGAACAATCAGCATGCTGGTGGCCGAAGACCAGGTCGTCGTGAACAATGGAGCCGACGTCGAGCTGGTTCTGCAGAACGTAAGCCCCGGCGATGCCCTGGCCGCCATCGGCGCGCTGGATCCGGGCACCGGTGGCAAGGAAGCGACAGGCGCGGCCGGCGAAATGCCGCGGCATGTCCTCGTGTACTGTGCTGCCGGCGAGGAGGAGCGATTTGCACACGACTGGATAGCAATTCGCCAGGAACTGGACAGCCTGGACGTCAAGGTGCTGGCGGACGGCATATTGCCGCGACTCGCGGTAACGGTGGTAACCGGTGCAGGTGTCAATCTTCTGCAGGGAGAGTTCGGCAAACGCACCGAGTACGCCGGCCTGCTTCGGCCATGGAAATATGCAGCGGTACTGTTGCTGGCTTTTCTGGTGGTCAGCCTGGCCGCGAAAGGTACTGACATTTACCGTCTGAAGAAGCAGGAAGCATCCTTGATGACGGAATTTCACGATCAGTACCGGCAGGTATCGCCCGGCGCCGCAGACGTTCTTGATCCGGCGGCGGTGGTAAAATCACTGCGTGCCCGCATTGCCGGCGGAGCATCCGGCGCCACCCCGGTATTTCTGCAGTCGATGGAACAACTCAGTCGCGCACTGCAACAGAATCAGTCGGTTCGTCTCGAAGCAATCAGCTACCGCCCTGGAATAATCGATGTGAGACTTTCGGCCCCGGACGTTGCAACGCTGGACAATGTTCAGCGAACGATTGCGGAGAACGGCCGATTCACTGCGGCGATCCAGTCGACAGACCAGGATGGTGACAAGGTAAATAGCCGCATCCAGATTCAGGCGAATGGCGCATGAAATCCTGGCTCGAAACACTCCAACCAAGGGAGCGCATGTTGGTACTGTCTGCGGCCGGCATGATAGCGTTTGCGATTCTCTATTTCGGGCTGTGGCAACCCGTCAATCGCAGCCATACAAGCCTCAGGAACAGCGTACAAACGTGGAGCAATGCGCTTGCCGATCTCCGACCATTGCGAGGTCAGGTGCAGAGTGTTTCTGCGATGCCCCGAGTGGGACAGAACGAATCGCTGGTCGTCATCATCGACAACACGCTGCGTCAGCGCGGGTTGTACAGTGCACTGCAACGCAGCCAGCCGACCTCGCAAAACGGTATCCGGGTCGAATTCGAGAATGCCGCATTCGATGACCTGGTCCTCTGGCTCGGTGATCTCGGCCAGTCCTACGGCATGCATGTGCAGTCCGGCAGTTTTTCCGGCAACGCCAGTGGCACGCCCGGGCGAGTAAATGCAACTGTAACCTTGGAACGATAATCATGTGGGCGAGGAATCGACTGATTGCCGCCGCCGCGGCAACGTTTGTCGTAGGAATTGCGGCGACGTTTCCGGCACGCATCGCGTATGACTGGTTTGCCCCAGGCACCCTGCGCCTTTCAGGCATAGCAGGCACAGTCTGGAGCGGTCAGGCAGCGCAAGGTTCTGCCGGCACTTTTTACCTGCACGATATTCGCTGGTCGTTCCTGCCATTGTCAGTATTCAAAGGACAACTGGCATACGCAATTTCATCCAATACGGCATCGGGATCTGTTCGCACCGACATCGGTGCAAACGCACTGGGCACCATCATACTGAACAATGTGGACTGCAGATTTTCCCTGCAAGAGTTCAGAGACCTCTTTCAGCTGCAGGGATTCGAGGGCGCACTGCGGGTACAGCTGGAAACTCTGGTAATGCGGGACGGGTTTCCCGAGCATGCCATCGGCAACGTCAGGCTCTCCAACCTTCTCGCGCCGAATATTTCTCCGCTTGTCATTGGCGACTACGAGGCACAGTTCTCCCGACACGAGAACGGCATCATTGGCGTCGTCGAAGAACTCAGCGGTGTGCTGGACGTCGCCGGCACGATTACGATTGGCAACGACAGGAGCTATTCCTTCACCGGAAAAGTCGCGGCGTTGCCCGAGGCACCCCCCGGGCTCAGCAATCAATTGCGCTATCTCGGTTCCGCCGATGAACGCGGGCACCGGGATTTTCGAATCGAAGGCAAGTTCTGAAAACCTGTTGCCACCGTGCTGCAGGCAGCCTGCGTTATTCATTCAGCCGAGGACTACCTCCTCAAATCGCTGCAACAAGGGAAAATACAACGCGGTCCTGATCGGCTCATCGACCAACCGCCGATACAGCGTTGCATACTTCCGCAGTTGATAGCGATAACGCTCGGACTCCTCGCGAAGAAACCTGTCTAGGTCACCACCTTCGTGCGTGCTGGTCTTGTAGTCGACTATCCAGTGAATGCCGTCGTCGATACGAATTCGATCGATCACGATCGACACAATCTGATCTCCCCATTGGCCCGACAGCGGTAACTCGGAATGTCCCTCACCTGATATCAGCCATTGCCCCCGCGGATCGCTCAAAATACGATGCAACGCCTGTTCGACACGTTGACAAACGGCCTCCTGCGACTCCTCGGGAACACCAAGCTGCGTTGCCAGGCGAATGTTGGCGGAGCGCAGCCTGGCGACAGTGGCAGAATCAATACTCAACAAGCCCGTCGCAATCTGTTTCAACCACATGTGAACGATAGTGCCGGCATGTCTTGCGGCCAATCCCACCCAGTAAAACTCGACTCCGGGTCCCGTATCCATGCTTGCCGCGAGATTCGCGCGAACCGGCAGGTCTGGCGGTTTTGGCAACTTGAACCGGTCACGGAACCTGCGAAACGGTGGCGATGCAAACTCAGCCAGCTGATTTTCAGCGCTTTCGTAGCAATTCTGCCCACTGGAAAATGCACGCGCGTACTCTTGTTCGACGGCAGGCCACATTCGACCCAACAAGCTGTTTGGCGGTGGCCCCTTGAACGACTCCTTGTCAGCGGGGACCGTACCGACAAGATGCAACGAGCGGCGGGCCCGCGTACACGCAACGTACAATAGTCGATCCAGCTCGAGACGTTCCTTGTTCGATTCCGCAATCTCGATGTACTGATGTAACGGGTCATTTTCCAATTCGGCACGAGGGCCAATCGGACTAAGTAACATTTCGAATTCATCTTCCTGGTCCGGCATATTCATCCAGCTCATCACGGATTGCCTTCTGCCACGTGTACTGCGACCGAGCGCGTAGAGCATTACATGATCGAACTCCAGTCCTTTCGCCTTGTGCATAGTCATGACCTGCAATGCGTAGGGATTTTCGACGGCGCTGGATACTCGCTCGTCATCGAGCCTCGATTCGAGATCTGCGACATCAACAACCGTTCCCGCCGATTCGATCTTTTCAAGAAGGTCAAAGAATCGGTAAACGTTTTCGAGCTGATCGCGACCACGTAGCAGCGCCGGGCCACCAAGTCCGAACCAGGCAACTTCAATCCTGTCGCGCAGCGACTCCGACAATCGCCGTTTCGAATACGTTTCGTACAGCTCCCGCAGACCTGACAGGCGTTGCTGCGAATCCGTATCAAGCGTGGCCAACCGATGCTCGTCGTTCATCAGCTCCCACACGGTACTCTTGGTATCGTTTCGCACGAGTCGATGCAGGTTTTTCCAGGTCAAACCGACCCAGGGTCCTCTCAGCAATGCGAGCCAGGCAAGCCGGTCTCCTTCGTGACACCAGGCCCTCGTCAATGCCAGGACATCGATGATTTCCGGCAGATCGGTCAGGCGGTCGATTTCAACGGCCCGATACTCAACGCCTGCCTTGCGCAGGCGGCTCAACAGTGCCGGCAATTGCGTTCTGCTTCGCACCAACACCGCGCTTGTCTGTTCTTTCGCTGAAATCAGCGATTGTTGTATGACGCTCAGACCGTAGTCCGCTTCTGCGTCGGAACTGGCGCCGAAAAGCGCGTGAACCCGACACTCGCCCTGCCCTTGCCAGGACTCGACCGGAACTGATTCGGTGTAGCTGATAGCTCCTTCCGCGATGTCGTCGTGTAATGGCAGAACCTGTGCAAAAACCGTATTGAACCAGTGCACGAGGTTCGAGCCTGAGCGGAAGTTTCGCCGCAGCACCAGCGACTCCGGGTTCAGCGTACCGATTCCGTGCTCGCGAATCTGCAGAAACCGTCCAACTTCCGCGTTCCGGAACCGGTAGATGGATTGCATTGGATCACCGACACAAAAAAGTGTCCTGCCGTCTCCGGGAATCCAGCCGCCGATCAGCTTTGCTATCAGCTGGTACTGACCGATTGATGTGTCCTGCATTTCGTCAATGAGGATATGCTTTATGGAATAGTCCAGCAGCAGGGTTGCGTCGCCCGGTGCATCAGAATCACCAAGCGCGGCGTTCGCGGCCAGTGCGACTTCCGTGTGATCCGTCGCATTGCGTTCGCTGAACAAGCGCCGCAACTCTCCTACCGCAATCGGCAGCAGACTGAACAAAGCGAGCAAGACCTCCCATTGTTCGTCGCCGTACCTGCCATCGGGCAGGAGCAGGACCTTTTGCAGTCGCATGCGCAGCTCATCGTTGCCTTCCAGATCCTGCAGCAACTGCAGCATGGCTTTTTTTTCGCCGTGGTCCTTGGGGGGAAAGCCGTCGTTCTTGTTGACCGATCTCCGCCAGTCGCCATCCTGCTTGAGAAGCATACCCGCGATGGCCTGCCAGGCAGGGAGATCCGATACCGCGACCCCGGGAAACGGGCGCTCGCCGGAGAACACCGTCAGCGGATGGGAGCCCGACCCGTGCTGCGCACTGTACGCCGCAGCGTATTTGAGCAATGGCAGCAACGCGACGCTCAATTCAGGCTTCAGAGATTTCTGCAAGCTTTCGAGCTGCGACCTGATGATAACCTCGATATTCTGTTCGAGGCGTCGCCTCGCGCCACGGATCGCCTGTGAGTCGGGTTGCGACCCACTGCCGACGAGCTGCAACCACTGATCACGCGTTTCCAGCATTCGCGCCAGATGCTCGATGTACACGCCTGTATGATTGTCAAGATGCTTCAGGAGACGGGTGACCGCTACCGATTTATCATCTTCGGACAATAACCAGTCCAGAGTCGCGGCGGCGGCGAATCTGTACATCGCATGCATTTCGGCATCGGCCAGAGTCGCGAGGGACCCGCCAAGCCCGCAGCTGATCGGCAAGGATTTCACCAGGCCGGCACAAAAAGAATCCAGAGTTTGTATGCGCATTCGCCGCGGCGATTCCCTTAGACGCCACGCAAACTCCTCGTCTCTGTGCAGCACAGCAGCAGCCAGTTCAATCGTCTGGCGACGATGCTGTTCGTCGGCAACGACGCCCTTCGTCGCATCTCGTAAAGCATCGGTGACCCGGGTTTGCATCTCCAGTGCCGCCTTGCGAGTGAAGGTGATTGCAAGTACCTCCTCCGGATTCCGGACACAGGCAAGAAGCCTCAGATAACGCTGAATGAGCAGCTCAGTCTTGCCTGAACCCGCTGGCGCCTGCACGACAAATGATCGATGTACGTCCAGCGCGTCCGATCGGGCTCTGGCATCGTCCCGAAGTAGCCGTGCGTCGTCATTCATGACGCAAGTGCCCAATCCGGCTGAGCAGGGCCAGCGGCCTTGAATGTGAATCCGGCAATTGCATGTTCAGTCGCGCATCGCCCCGTGCCAGGCTGGTAAGTGCGATTTCTGCAGCATCGATCCACGATGCCAGGCGTTGCGGCCAGTCGTCCCGGCGCCTGGCATCCCACTCGACACTGCCACCGGTGCCTTTGTAACTGACGCCCCGGCTGTCGATATTGACCAGTGCGAGACCCCCGATATCTCCGTCGATGGCTCCAGCGATCGCCATCGCGTAGACCACCAGTTGCAGATCGCTAAGCTCGCCATCCCTGTTCAACAATGACTTTGCTGCGCCGGTCTTGTAGTCGAGGATCAGCAAAGTGTTGTCTGCCAGCCGATCGATTCTGTCCACACGCAACCCGAATTGCATGCCGAGTCGCTCGAAGTCGAACCGCTGCTCAACGCACTCCACTGCAAAGGGTGGGCGGTCCAGTTCGGCACCGACAAAAACCCGCAGCATGTTTCCGAGCCGCAATCGCTCGAATTCCATCAATTGCTGGTGCACGGGGTTCAGGTGTCTGTTTGACGATGCGAAAACCCTTGCCAGAGCGTTTTCAATCCGCGCCGTGAGTTCGCTTTCGCTCCATTGGGCAATGGCGTCCCTGTCCGGCCTGTCAGCCAGCAGAGCGTGCAAGACGCGGTGCGCGATACTGCCTTTCAGTGCAGCGGGCAGCCCGGATTCGAACCGCGGCAGGTCCTTGATTCCAAGGCGGCCCTGCGCGAAGGCGGAGAACGGGTCGACTGTCTGCATCTGAATCGTATAGGCTCCGCCTGAAACGGCCTCTGGCGATTCGACCGCCGGCGCACTGTCTGCATCGAGGATCGCTATCATCTCCGGATCCTGGAAACTCGACGCGTGCCATGACGGATCCAAATGGCTGTCGGTGATCGTCAACGAGAAATTCGCAAGTAGCGGACTCGGAGAAAGCAGCACGTCGCCCTCCGCTCTTGGCCAACTCATAACAACAGTTCGTGCCGAGTCCGCGATACCTTGCAGGACTGCCTCGGCAAACGCGAGACTGTCCGCGGGTGTCGCGTCCGGCATCCCATGTTTTTCCTGGAGCTGTCGGGAAACGAGCGCCAGCGGGTTTGGCGGTGGCGGCCAGCGTGTCGCATCGAGTCCGCAAATCCAGACCGCATCAAAAGTCAGACCGCTGGCTTCCAGCATGCCGAGCAATTGCACTATTCCGGGCGATGATTCCGGCTGAAAAACCACTTCCATCGCCATGGTCCTCAATCGCTCGATCGCCGCCGGCATCGAAAGGCCCGACGTGACCATCCCGGTCGCTGCGAGCTCGCCAAGCAATGACCGCCAGCGCTCCAGCAACTGAAATGCAGCACTGTCACGTGTCGCCTCACCTGGCCAGCCGATTTCGTCCAGAAATCGATCGAAGATTTCTGCCCACTTCGACGGGCTGGCGTGCGCCCGATACTCGAGACGCAACGCGACGACCCGATCGACGAATTGCAGCCATTCGCGACAGTCATCAGATTGATCCTGGCCGCGCAACAAGCTGGCAAGACTGGCTGCCGTCCAGGACCGGTCCGGCCAGCGTCGCAATTCCAATTCAAATCGCGACCGCCCGGACGTTCTCTGTCCGGCAAGAAAAGGACTGCGTAGCAAAATGCTGACCTCCCGTGAGCTCAGTCCGTCGTTTATCCACCGCAGCACCAGCAAGGCAACGGCAACCGCTGGAAAATCACTCAATCGGCGTCCGTATGAGACATTGACCGACGCGCGGGCAGCTTCGTCCGCGTATTGCCAACCTGGTGCCAGACCCTCCCTTAGCAAACGGGTGGCGCCCGGCGCGTCGGCATCCAGGTCGGGGCAGACTATGGCGATGCGGGCATCAGGATGCCGGGTCAGATAATTGCGTGCCCACAGCCCTGCGGATCGGAATTCCTGTTGGCGGTTCTGGCATGGCTGTCCGTGCAACTCGCCGCCGTATTTCTCGACTGGCGCCAATTCGACGGCGCAGCCCCGCACTCGCAGCCGGTCAATGATGCGTTCGACAACCGGCGCCGCACGATCGAATCCTGCAAACATCACGCGGTGAGGCAGCACGATTTGATTCGACTGCAATGCGTCTGCAACGGCGGCGGGAAGGCGTGCCGGATCAATCCAGTTGTTTTGAATCAACAGCTCCTGGTAAGCGCGGGCTGCCCGGGCAAACAGCTGCTGATCGGCGCTGCGTGACGAGCGCAATAGCTCTTCGACCGACACGTTCCAATCCTGCAGCCGTTGCCAGGCCTGGCGAGACTGGCGAACTGCACCCGCGAAACCGAGCAGTTGATCGCTGCCGTGCGCCGCAAGGCAGCGTTCCCAGAGGATAGTAGCTGCGTTGTGATCGATTCGGGTTGGCCGGGCCGCCGACAAATCCGCCGACTCGAACAGCTCGACGAGCCAGTCGCTCCAGAATCCAATAGCCGGCGTATGCCAGGTTTCAACACCCGATAGCTGTTGATGTTCCGCATAGCATCGCAACAGATCGCG